>Ga0228710_1001199_pt1 | contig 38001 bp, 12 predicted proteins | sample MedpolnodulmetaG_FD_177995 | JGI IMG/M metagenome (GOLD analysis project Ga0228710, IMG submission 177995) | Root nodule microbial communities from Medicago polymorpha collected in Santa Monica, California, United States - pink nodules | ecosystem: Host-associated > Plants > Roots > Nodule...
AAGTATATAAAATACATCCTTAAAGTCCAAGACATCCTGCAGCGGGTACGAACGAGCTCTTGCTGAAATATCCATCCGGCTACAAGCTTGCTAAAACAACCTGTTGATCTGCAACAAATAAGGATTAGGATGAGACATAATGTCTCAGTGAGTTCTACCTAATCCTAGGCTATAGGTAACCTCGGGGAAAACCTATGGTCACCGCGTGTCTACAATACAACCTAACGGTTGATTATACGTGTGTGGGTCATGCTTGCCTAGACGGTCGTGCATACTAGATCCGTCGTAGGTTCTTCTTAACTTGTGTTGTAGGTCTTGTCATATACATATGTGTCATGGCGGTTAAGGGAACATAAGACCGCTATATCAAGATACACTAAGCGTATCGAGATCTAAACATAACTTATTCATGACACGATCCTAACCAGACGATTGGGGGAAACCTAAGGTCGTCGTCGGTATAACTTCATAGCTTGCTTTGCTTGCATAAACCTGTACATGTCTAACAGCATATCGTAATCATGCATAGTCATATTCATTCATTATGTTAAAGGTTAGCGTTGAACAAACATTATTATCTGAGTTCATTTTACGGAATGCACCGGGTGAAGTAACCCCAGCCACATTCCACTGCTGACCGGCTAAATTCCCTATCTGAGGGCTAGAACCGGACTCCCTAGTCGTGAAGGTTCCCTTGCGGGCTGACCTATCCAGACATAGTCTGAAGCTTATCTGAAGCCACAACTTAACTTATTATAATTACCTGAACATAATTTTGTAACATATATCTGATATGTTTACGATCATAAGAATATCTGATACACTAACTGAGTTTATTTCTACATTATATAACCCATTTGTTTAGGTTCTAGACACATCATTATCATATGTCAACTTCTAAAGGGTTGGTAACCATTCCCATAAAGAGTTCAATAACATTTCCCAATACCTAAAGCATACATAAAGGGGTTTAACCTATACATGCTTGCTCATTTACCACGGGTCCGTGACCTACCCGATTAATGGTAAACTACTTACTTGATCATTTATGCTCATGCGTGAAGAGGATACACTAATCACTTCACGTCTTAACATACTTAGCATTCTTTCTAGCATTCTAGTTCTCGACAATCTAGTCGAGGCTCTATGTTTATCCCCACTCTTAGGATGAACTTCTACCCGAACGTATTACATATCATATTACTCTTGCATACCATTCTTTAACAAACAATGTTAATGATTTGCCGTGTCTTTCTTTTGTTTAAAGCCTTGTTAGAAATGTACTTTAGACACTTAGAATTGAGGGGTTCATGATTCAACAAAAGATTGCAAGAACGGGCCTCGAACGGCATTTCTGGACCACAAGGAAAATTTTCAAAAGTGTTGTGCTGAGGATGGACGCTTAAGCGAACGGGTAAGCGAACAGAACTGTCCTCTCGATGTTTTGTACGCTTAAGCGAACAGTGCACGCTTAAGCGAACATTCATCAGTCCAGAAGTGCAGAAATCGTATTTTTGGTATAAAAACCTCAATTCTAAGCATCCTAAGGTACCCATTACATCCAGAAACACCTATAAACAGTATAGATCCATTGCATGGCAACAATTAACAACATTTGATCATGAATGGTACAAAGGGGTTCTCTAACCTAATTTCATAATCATAAAAACTAGAATAAGTATGTTGTCTCACATAATCAAACACATAAACCCAAGGGTGGGAATTAACTAAAGAACTCACATGATGATTTGCAGCATTGTTCAAGCTTCAATTCCAATTCTAACTCTAGCCATAAAACCCTAGCTCTTGATTCATCATACATCCATAGCCTTAGCTCACCAATCCACTCTTGTTTCTTTCTTGCTTGCTAATACACCATGATTCATGCTTGATTACCATTGCATGCATTTGGAAGCTTGATGGAAGAAGATTGAGGGAAGGGGCACCATCCTAGAGAGAAGGAGGAGAGAATTTCTTAATCACAAACCTAGAGAGAGAAAGAGCATGGCTAAATGAAATGTTTGTGACCTCCAACACTTATATACTCCTCATGCGCTATTACCAAAATGTCCTTCGTCTTAATCGTGTTTACACCGACACTGATGATTAACTCGTGTTCAACTAGCACTGCATCGTAACCATTCCTTACCGTAGTGAGTCTCATGAACATCGCTCTCTGGCGCACCTTCGACTGATATAATTCCGATGCTGACGAGCGGGATATTACAATGGGTTCTGACGGTGGTTATTGTTGTTGAAGAATGAATGAAGAACAAAGGTCCCCATTCACGAAGAAGCTTGAAGCAACAGTGAGGACAAAAGCTACCTTTTATCATTATCTTGTTTTGTGTTAATTGAAAAAGTAAATTTACCATGGTGGTGTATAATAAATTTAAGATTACAAAATATTATGATTCAATTTCTCAACAAAAATTTCCATGGAAGTTTCTTTCATCTCGATTGGTACATTGAAATTGAAACAAAATGAAAGAAGACTGGAAAAAGGGAATCGCAGGAGAGAGTGAAAAAAATTGGAAATAAAAAACATTAATGGTACAATGACAATTACAATTGTACCCCTGAGTTTTGATGACTTCAAAAAAGTGAAGGTTGGGTTTTTTGGTCCAAATGAAAAGGTGTTGCTTGCTAAAATAGACCTTCATAAAATAAGGCGGGTCTATTGTAGCAAACCCCTTAATATACCGATTAGTTTATTTGTCAAAACTTTTTTTTGAATTATTGTCATAACTTTTTTATAGAATACAAATTAGAAGGAGGAAATTATACTATGGTTTTTTAGATTGTTTTTGAAGAATTGTGAGTAATTTATTCAACGACTTATGCAAATTAGTTTAGTAATAAAAACTAATGAAAATTAGTTTAATGATTAAGTTTTTAAGTGGAATGAAAATTAGTTTACAGCTACCACTTACAATTTTACCCACGTGGGTTTCAAATGAAAATGATGTTTCAACTTAATTAATTATAGGTCAAACAAAAAATTTCTTTCATTTTAACTTTTAATGATTTATTTATAAACCTGTACAGTTAAGGATTAACTAATTCATGTCATTAAAAAAAAAGTTACGCTAACAAATGTCCTAAGGGCACTTGTTAAGGAAACCAAAAGTATTATGTTTACATTGGATTCAACAAAGTTTTGACTTTTAAAAAGTTGTATTCATCACTCTTTACTATTTTCCAATACAATTTTTCTATTTTTATCATCTTAACCAATACATCAAGGGCACTCTTTAACATTTCCTTAAAAAAATGGTTAATTCATCTCTTTTTCGTTATTTCATAATTTAAATAGGATTCCTGCATTGTTGTTTATCAAGAGATTCAAGACTAACCAGGGGTGTTTCTACCGCCCAGCTAGCTCGGGATCAACCGATACTTTCTTTGTATGCTACAAGAAATTTGACTTATAATGACAGCCAAAATCCGTCACTATAAGGCAAATTTTCATAGATAAATATGTCTGTCATTGTCAAATGGCTGTCACTACATGTTTTTCACATTTACCTATGCAAAAAACATAGGTAATTTTAAGGAGACCATTTTAAAATACATTATGGACCTCTACCTACGGTTCGGCTGTCACTAAAACTTATCATTGTTTTTTTTTATATTTTCTATTCTACTATAAACTCTAAAGATAAATAATTCATAAAATTACCACTAAAATTAATTTAATCAATATAATAAAATATTATAATCAATATCATTGGAATTTAAAATCGATTACTATAATCAATTTTTAGAATAAATTGTTGAAGTGACTTAACTAGAGTAATTCTCCCTAACCATGAACTATTATACCATTCACCCAAACCAATACTTAATACTCACAGAAATCAAAATCTATATATATACTCCATTGCTCATTTAATTTATGGTAACAACATGATCAATGATGTGTGGTTCAATGACTTGATGATATGTTACATCGAGCGAGAGATAATCAAGTCACTTGATGATATTGATATTATTCGAACATTCATCGCAAAGAGGTCTCGGAAAGGGCATTTACCTCCTAATTTTATTTAGCACACTATTGGCAAGTTATGTTTCATCTCTCTTATTTCAAATTGTACAAAATGACGAACTTCTTTTATTTCGATTTATGACTATTTATATATTATGTCGCATGTAAATTTGCGGTCAAAATTTTGCTCAGGCTCGATAAAATTCCTAGCTGTGCGCACTGAGACTAACTAGTAGTACCTCTCATTTGAGCTCTTTTTTATTGAAAATATGCATTTAAGCATTTTTAGTATGCTGCATCAAAGCATTTTTGAGATACGTGCTAAGCAACAGAAACATATATAAATCTTATAAATATACTTCTATAATAAACAAAGTCAACTAGAGATAATATATACAATAACAAAAAGTCCTAGGTACAACACGTATACGAAAATACGTATTTTTTTATGAAAAGAAATTCTCTTTTGACTTTATTTATTATAGAATAAAAATATATCACATCACATGCCTTGACAATTTTTCATGTCAATAAATAGTTTATTTCTTAGCATATATGTATTGGTTGCCCACACCACCATAGACAAATTTGAGTTATTTTCATGCACCAACAATCTTGAAAAATGGCATTTATAAATGGTTATATTAACTCAACTTAATATAAGTAGGACTTTTGGCCATTCGTAAGATATATAATCAAATGGTTGAAGTGTATTTTGTTATTATTATATACTATTGTGTTGACTTCATGAGAGAGCCTAATGCCTGCCCATAGGGATCTCACAACATAGATCCGAAATAAGTTTTTGTAAAAAAGGACATTTTTTACGAGTTGATTTTGCAAAGTTTAGTTAGACACAATAGAAAAATGTAATAAAGTATCATAGTATGTATATATCCAACCACCAAATGTTTATATAGCAAATGAAGTTTTTTTTTTTAGGGAATAGAAAATGAAGTCTATTAATATTGTAATTAAAAAACATTAAGTATCATTTTTAACAGCAAAATGAATTATACTAGAATCAATGAGAAAAGTATATGAGTATTTGACCTAACAAACCGTAAGAAATACAAGGTATGTAAATAAAGAAGAGAGTTCGAAAACCATTCTCAATATAAAATCGGATCCCCTTACTAATATTAAATGAGATAAAATTTAAAATGAATTTATAAAGAGTGACATTCGATACGTTAAAAATAAGTTTTTTACAAATGAGTTACACTCGATATTAAAACATAATGATGCCTATTGATACTATGCTTTTGGATGATGTGGGACATTTCTAATAAAATCCCTAAAGACATGGAAAATCCCATGCTTTGATTTGCATACCTCAATAATTGATTTTAATTCTTCCACGTCTGATATCTCTTCCACAATCAAATACAATATATAAACTCTACATTATTCATTAAAAAAATGTAAAACTAATTGGTATATATACGTTGACTTTATAAGATCTATATATAGGTTAGTAGAGACATATTGTCACTGCATCCAAAGCTAGAAAGTAAACTCATACACTACAAGAAAAAGAGAGGCTGGAAACACACTTGTGTTGAAAATAAAAGGAAACTAAAAAATGAGGTGCAATCATGTGCGTTTGAATTGTGGCATTACAATGCCTCTCATTGGATTTGGCACCTATTCCTACCCAAATGATAAGAAGACAACAGAAACTGCAGTCCACAATGCCCTTGAGGTACTAACCTTAATCACATACACATTTGTTGTATGAAGATCAGATTGTTGTTGTATATTGTTATATGAAGATCAAATAATGAGTAAACCATTAAACTGGTTCATGTCTCTGTAGGTCACATTCAAATTACTCTCTGACTTTATTAATATTTCAAACTAGTCTCTATTTTGTTAAAAATTTCTCAATCAGGTTTCCTCGTCATGTGTCAAAAATATAAAGATACGGACCTAATTGAGAAATTTTTGACAAAAACAAAGACTAATTTGAAATATTAATAGAGTCAGAGACTAACTTAATGATGACTTACAAACACAAAGATCAATTTGTTGGTTTACTCGTCAAATAACTCGTATATTGAAATGTATTTTAAAACTGATATGAAGTTAAAGTCCTCTCTTGTATTTTAAATTAATATAAGTAAAATATGTGCATGTGCTTAAGTCTAACTATATTGGAAATTTTCTTGCTATTGTTCTTATTTTTCCTTATTATTGAACACAAATATATGTATGTGTGTATGCAGGTGGGTTATAGACATTTTGATACAGCAAAAATTTATGGTTCTGAGCCAGCATTAGGCAATGCCATAAATAAGGCAATCTACATGGGAGAAGTTGAGAGGGAAGATATTTTCTTGACATCCAAATTGTGGGGGAGTGATCACCATGATCCTGTTGCTGCATTGAAACAAACTCTAAAGTAAGTTAGAAAATAAACAAAATGCATATGAATTGCATGCTATATCTTAATCCCTTTCATTTCTTGTAAAAAAATCTAAAATGGTATCAGAGTCTCCGTTAAAATTCAATGGGTCATCTACTATCAGGTTTCTGCTATCGAGACACCCATCATTTATGTCCACCAATCAAACCCCATAGTGTTGGTCGTGAATGGGTGTTAAAGAGTCTCGCATCGGATGGCATGAACATGTGTTTATAAGTGGGAGCAATCCTCATCTCAAACCAATTTTAAAGGGTTGAGTTAGGTCCAACCACAAATTTTATAAATAATCAAAAGTATATAACATATGGTGACACAATAAATAATGCAGAGTGTGTCTAACACCAAATGGTGGCACTACCAAAATAAAAATCTGATACCTATGGTGTGACAGAATCTTTTTAATTACTTAAAAAATCAATTTTATTGAAGATTTAATATTGATTTTTGGTTTTTACTTGAATGCAAAAACAGGAATCTGGACATGGACTATTTGGATATGTACCTAGTGCACTGGCCTGTAAAGTTAAAACCATGGGTTAACTACCCTGTTCCTAATGAAGATGATTTTGAAAATTTGGATCTTGAGACAACATGGGTAGGGATGGAAAAATGTCTTGAAATGGGGTTGTGTAGGTCCATTGGAGTTAGTAATTTTTCTAGCAACAAGATTGAGTGGCTATTAGATTTTGCTAATACACCTCCAGTTGTTAATCAGGTAATTAACTAATTGGAATTTATCTTGAGTAGCACTTGTATCACATCACTGTTATAAGAAAAAAAACCATTTTTAGGTTGATTTAATAATTAATCTATTTGATCTATAATATAATTCATACACATCAGTTATGGAATGGACTTAAAAAATTGTTTTTTATTTATAATGACTGAATGAAGTAACTCATTAAGGTTGATCCAATGGTGTTTGCTTAAGACTTTAGACTGTGCTCATCTCAAGATTTCAAGTTCAATTCTCCGTAATGTCAATATCAATAGACTAGTTTGAGTTCTTAAAATAATGAGTAAATGAAGTAGTTTTATCATTGACAATACGAATAGAATAATTCAATAATTTAATATCTTGATATATACTTAGGTGGAAATGCATCCTATGTGGAGGCAGAGAAAGCTAAGAAAGACATGTGGAGAGCACAAGATCCATGTAAGTGCCTACTCACCACTTGGTGGACCAGGGAATGCATGGGGATCTACAGCTGTTGTTAATCATCCAATTATACAATCAATTGCCTTCAAACACCAAGCAACCCCAGCACAGGTAATTAAATTTCAAGTTCGAGACTTTTTTTAGGAAAGATTTTTGTAATCCAAACAAGTAAATAAAATATATACAAAAAATGTGAAAATTGTTTTAATCAAAATTCGAACTTGTCTATTCTTGATAGTGCATTAGATAATAAATAAAAAAATTTACTCCAATGTTCAAATAAATTTGACACATTATTTAAATGTACAATGATATAAAATTGATATTTAAATTAGTTGCATTTGTAACATTAGTAGAATGAAGGGTTAATGGGTTATGTATAAATAAGTTAATAAACTAATTTTGACTATGATCTTTGAAGGTTGCATTGAAATGGGGACTATCAAAGGGCTCAAGTGTGATTGTGAAAAGTTTCAATGAAGAAAGAATGGAGGAAAATATGGGATCATTTGATCTAAACTTGGATGATGAAGATATTTTTGAGATTGAAAAATTGGAAGAAATGAAGATTATGAGAGGGGAATTTCATGTTAATGAAACTACAAGTCCCTACAAAACAATTGAAGAACTTTGGGATGATGAAATTTGAAGCCATAATCCCTGTTATAATTCATAATTCATTGGAAAATATTTTCTCTCAGCTCAAAATATTTTGGTCTTTTCTATGACCATGATTCTTCTATACTCAACTCTGATAATTCGAAAGCTGATTGTTTATAGTGATAAAAAGTCCCACTAAACCAACCTTTGTATTTTAATCATCAATATATAGTTGCAAGATTGGTTATATTTACAATTCATCCAATCTATCATCCATTATGGTTTGTTTTTCAACCCTACTAATTTCTCGCATGTTCTACGAATTTCTGATTATATAATACAAAACGCGTTAAACACATACTTCAATTTTTTTATTTCATAATCCAAAGTAGGTTTGAAGGATGAGAAACGAAATTCACATCTTCGGTTTTGTTAGATGAAACCTACAAGTCGTAGTGACGATTACTTTGATAAGATAAAGAAAAAAAGTCAAATAATAATTAAAAGAAGAGAAACTATTATTCCACCCTACTCACATCTCACGCGCCCTCCAAATTGATCATTTTACTCGTATTCAGATTTTATAATCTGAAGTGTATTTGATGGTTTTCAGATTATCAAATCCAAATTAAAATGATTGTTACGGACACAAAAACGAAAAGTTAAAATATTTTTAGGGATCAAAAAATTATTTAACCGTTATTAAAATTACATAATTTAAAATTGACAACAAAATTTAATATTTTTTTATCACATTCTATTAATTGAACATGATTTCATACTACATTTACATTTGCATAACACTAAGTAGTATAAAATGTTGGCATCTACAACTAAACCTCTGACACATGAAGATGGAGTTGGAAGAAGGAAGAAGGCATGTCATCCCTCTCATCCGCCCTCGTAAGAATTTAGGTGCACAAGATGATGAAACAGAAAAAGGTGAGAATTGAATTGAAAAATCCCAATTCCAGACTAATCTGACATACATGTTGATTTTGGGCGTCCAACTTTTGAATGAGAAATTGGGATGAATGAGTGGGCATTTATAGAAAGAAAAAAAATACAAACATAAATTGTAACAATGGTCAATGAAAGTTTGAACATCTGATCAACCATAGAATAAAGTAAAAAAACACATGAAAAATTCATGGAACCATCCAATCTTGGTGACTAAGCCACCATCATAATTTTGAACTGTTTACGATTATACAACCCAAAAACTATCCTGTATTGGTTCGGATTGTATAATCTGAAATAGTCTAAAATGTGTAAAAACTTTTGGTTTAGAGAGTTCGATAGATTTTAAATTATATAATTCAAATCAGTCAAATACATGATTTTTTTTTGGTCCACATTGCATCGACAATTTTTGTACACACAAAGTCTTCTATAAATTGGCATGTTTGGTTCATTTGCAAACCATACCACCGAACCATGAATACTTATCTAATAGAGGTAAACACCAAGCTAGTTGTAGTCTACTACAACGGGATATCAACCACATTTTAATCTGAAGCGTGTTTGTGGTTGATAATTTGAAGCGTATTTGATGGTTTTCGATCCATATTGATGTCACACTGTTTGGACTAAAGGAATATCAACCACAAAGACATAAGGGTGGACAGAGTTAAGCATCTTCGTCCATCAATTAACTCGGATGGAAGCGTCATGTTCACTCAAATGAAGCTATAAAACAACAACGGTGTGAGAACTAAGTTCTCTGTAATTTATCGACACAGTTCGAAAGGGACCGATCGAGTTAGGTTTTTCCTTGACAACTAGTTTTAAAACCAATTCGAGGGATAAATATGGTTTTTGATTTGAAATCCAATCCAAAGAAATTGTTAACAGATGGATACGGATAGGAATTCTGCTCTTTACACAAAAGTTTTAGTTCATTCTTAAGTGAAATGACCAAAACACCCTCACGTGAACTCATGCTAACCAATTATCCTCAAATTGCAGATTGATTCTGAACATACCGAATAAAATGCACATGTAAGTTAAACCTCCCCAAGAATGTTGCATATATCATATCCAAACACTTAAAGTAACATGGTGTGTGCCAACACCAATTGCAATTGAACATGTTATCATCACCATACTGATTTGTATTGCCCTATGTATGGCACGTGTCGAAAACCATAGAAACTTGTTTGCTTGTTGTTCTTTATGTGATGTGATAACTTACACTTGTCACGTGACAAAATAACTCATTCTTTTAGGTAATGATGGCATTGTCGAGACCAAACTTTTAGTCTTTTACAATACAATGAAGTGTAATAACAAAGTTCCTGCAGCAGACAAAAACTGTATCAAAAATAAACTGGGTTGAGTCTAGCGTGTGTATAATCCTGCGTGAGTTAAGTCGTGCAGGTATTTAACACATGTGCGATTTAACTCATGTAGAGGTATTTTGGTCATTTCACTTGGGAGCAAAAACTTTTGGGTAAAGAGTATAATTCTACGGATAGATTGTTTTAAAATCCAATCCATGAACAACCTTATTTTTAGTACATAATTTCTTGTAAACAACACCTATCATTTGTGTATTTTTTAAGTATCCATATTATTATTACTATTACAAAATATAGAAAATATTCACCTCTATATAACACTGAAGGACTTGGATCCTCTCTAGTGACATTACCCTCGAGTGGAATTAAGGGCCAAGATTTAAACCAGAGAAAATCTAGTGAAAATGTCACAAGAGGCAATGCTTTAAAGAAATTGTTCCGAGACAGAGCGACTAATATCCCATTATAATCCTCTAAACCTTTTGTACCCTCTTTACTGCCTATCCACGTCGGTTATAAAGCTACCGAGCTGTCAAATGCAAGAAAAATACTGTTAAACAAAGTTGAGATATCTGGTTAAAAATTTAAACCATATACATCTATGTTTGACTTTTTTTGTTATATTTGTAGTTGATTACATGTACTAAGAAAGAGAGAATAACTACAAAATCACAATGGAAAAGACATGAAAAATTAAACAAATGCATAATCAATTAATTAATTCAGTTAAAATGCTGATAATGATGGATATTTTCCTTTTGGTATCATAAAATGATAGATTTAATAATTACAAGTTTTACAAGGGAATGCTGATTTTTTTTCCAAGTCATGAATGAGAGAGCAACTAGTTTCCTTTCCCTTTTGATTTGAAAGTAATTTATTCTCTAGCATCATCCACTTCCAACGTCAAGTTGAATCTAGAAAACATCAAAGAATTATTAGCAAGGATGATGATGATGAGGATAATAATTCTCCATTACAGTTTAATTTAGAAAGGAGGAAAATTAAAAAAATGGACAATGTATTAAACGTAGAGTTTAATTGTGGTGGGTTGACGGGTTAAGATCTTCTCCATTTATAAAAATAAATGAAAGATGCAAATTGGAAAGAGATAGACACAAAAAATAAGTGATGGATCCTATCATTAAGTGGATCCCACGATCATTAATTATTTTTTACTTTTTATGTGTCTTTATCTCTCTAAATGGAGGAAATGGAGAGGGAAATAAATGGAGAGGATCTTGACTCTGGGTTGACAATTCAAAACAGTTTTGCACACAATCAATCAAAACATTCTGAATTGTCATGTTTGGCCCACATAAATTAAAATCATTAATTGACGTGACAATTCAGAATGTTTTTGATTGGTTGTGTGTGCAAAACTGTTTTGGACCGTCAACCCGCCACTATTAAACTCTTAAAAGTTATGCAGTCTAAATGGATGGAATTAGAATTTTATTTTTTTTGTGTGGGAGTGGCAAAAAATGAAAGAATTATGCTAGAAACACACTATTTTTAATATTCTTTTATAGGTTGAATTTCTTGAGGATCACAATTTATACAGAATCAATATGAATTGATTTGCAAAGACTCATTTAAATCTAATAAAAGAGAATGTTAAGAAGTGTATTAGCCAGCAATCCACAAATTCAATTGACAGGAACAAGTATCAAAATAAAATTGGAGCTATTAAGAATTTTGAGATAAAAAAAAAAACATTAAAAAATTAGTATTAATCACAGCAATACTACATTATTTTCATTTTGCTTCTTGTTTAAAATTGTACATAAAAAAAATATTATTTTAACTGGTTGTTGTAAAAATTTATGAAAACAAAAAACAATAAAATTAAGGTACTAGTGTAATAGAAGTAGAAAAAAGAAGGAAAAAAACCAAGTAAAACGAGTTTTGAGCACCAGCTCCATAGCATACTAGAAATTTCACAAAAATAATCCACTCAGTGATGAAAAGAGTCCTATGATTGAAATAATGATAATGCTTGAATACCTAAACCAATGTTAGCCATTTACCATTTTGGTCAATTACATGCAAAGTACAACAAATACTTTAGAGAAGACTAAAAACACAAGTAAAACTTACTGGCTGCTAATTTCATACCTGTCAGAAATGGAATCATCATAAAATCTATTTTGGAGCTACAGGTGTAACATTTTCATGTGGCCCTAATGAAGTACCTTGCTCGATGCACTGAAAGAAATTAAATCGAAAATCATTCAGAAGAATAGGAACATTGGAGTAATTTCATGATGTCAATGATATGCTTTCAGTAGCATGTAAAAAATGTATCAACCTGTAACTGATGCAACAACTTTCTAAGGGAATGACGAATTTTGGAAAGTAAATAAATAATGCTACGCATTTTCAGTAGAACAAGATGAGTTAAATTCAGGCCAGTTACTGTGCCTTATAGACTACCGTTATCAGATTAGAATATGTAAAATTTCATTCTTCCAAAACATGCTCTCCATCCATTTCTAAATGATTGTCGTTTAAGGTTTGTGCGCAGGAATCAAGAAAAACAATAAATAAATTGGTTGACTAAAATAACTTTTACCTAATTTATTAGATTAGGGAAGATTAATAGATTAATGCATTGGTAGTATAAAATTGTGGAGGACATAAAAAGATAATTTTAAGGGTAAAACTAGGAAGAAAAAAAATATATTATTTTAAAAACACACAATGATAGTGTTGAAATTTGGGGTCTAACTCATCCTCACAAAACCAGCTTGTAAGGTGAGGAGTGCCTCATCTTTATAAACTCTTATCAAGAGTCCTATCTAACCGATGTGGGACTAAATCCACCACCTCAAATGTCGAAATTAGGCGACTAGGGGCAGATCACAATAAAGGTGGAATTTCCAACAGATAGTCAACTTGAACTTTTTCTATTTTTCTAAAACAGAAATTCTTTGGAGGTGCGGCCCTAATATGCTGCGAAAAAGAGGTCAAATGGTAGACCTCTTGAATTTTACCTACCAAAGCAGGTTAACATACTTTTTCCTTTTAAAATAAAATGTTTCTATAGAAGAATTAAAAACGTAAAAAGTATGTTAACCAACTATAATGTGTCAAGGTTCATAATCTTCTTCTTCACTTCAAACTATAATGTGTCAAATTCAAGAGGTCCACCATTGAACTTCTTTTTTGAGGTGCATATTAGGGGCACCTTATTTCGAAATGGATGGAATATTTCTTTAACGTTTTGGTTGAACAGGATATCTTCTTATCCACTACTTTCTCTGCTTGCCTTTCTATCTTCTATCAAGTTTTATTTCTCGGCAATATTGACTAGAAGATAAATATATACCAAAATCCAAAGATGGCATACATAATCAATTTTTTTGCAATTAGTACCTGAAGAAGATAACCATGAAGCCAATCCAATGTCTGAGGAAATGTTGTTGCTGAAACATTTACCACGGTCAACCCCTGTAGTATATGATAAGAAGTGAGATGGATAAAATTAAAATCACAAATTTATTAGGGCTTAACGTAATACTGTAATCAGAAATAAGAATTCATACCAAATGTTTCTCATTTGTTAGTAAATAAATAAAAGCAATCTAGCAAATAGATAAAAATGTCTACATAAAAGGTAGATATGGAACAATTTGAATTGTGAAAACATGCGGGAGTTGTCTTGGTAGTTATCAAAAAAATGATATCAAAAAATTCTAGCAATCAATGTAATGTTATATTTTTGACACACCTGCGATGTGAACGAGCACAGATAATCCTGTATGGTTTTCAAGTTGGCTATGAGCTTATCAAGATCCTGCAAATTGAACAACAACATTCAGAAAACAGATGAACTGAACGAAATTCCAACATTTATTAGGTTATTCATGTGGCCTTTTTATAGTTCTTGATCTGGTTCAGTGTTAGAATATATATGTTTTTTGTTTGAGTTTGAGTGTTAGAATATAAGAAAATATCTAATAATAGTTGCGTGCGGAGGAGACCTTATTCAGATTTATGAAGGAAAAAAAAATCTGTGTTCAGAAATAGGAAGACTGAGGCTTGATTGGTTTGACATTTTTAGTTGCATGATAAATTGGAGCAGATTGTTACACGGTTTAAATATCTTGGGTCCATAGTACAAAATGACGGAGAAATAGAAGCAGATGTAAATCATCGTATTCAAGCTGGGTGGTTGAAATGGAGAAGAGCCTCAGGTGTTTTGTGCGACAAGAAAGTACCACTTAAGTTGAAAGGAAAGTTCTATCGGACAGCAGTCAGACCAGCAATGTTGTATGGTACGGAGTGTTGGGCGGTTAAGAGCCAACACGAGAGTCAAGTAAGTGTAGCGGAGATGAGGATGTTGCGTTGGATGAGTGGTAAGACTAGACAGGATAGGATTAGGAATGACACCACTAGAGAGAGAGTGGGGGTAGCACCTATAGTAGAAAAGTTGGTAGAAAATAGGCTCGGATGGTTTGGACATGTAGAGAGAAGACCCGTAGATGCCGTTGTAAGAAGACTAGATCAAATGGAGGAGAGTCAAGTTAAAAGAGGTAGAGAAAGACCTAAGAAAACCATTAGAAAAACCATTAGAAAGGATTTAGAGGTTAATATATGGTTTTTGATAGAACACTATGGCGTCATTTGATCCATGTAGCCGACCCCACATAGTGGGATAAGGCTTGGTTGTTGTTGTTGTTGTTGATAAATTGGAGCAGATTATTTGAATATTTTTAAAATTAATAACTAAAAGTGGTTTAATCCCTAAACACTGTTCTTATTGACGTTTTACAAGATTATTTCTTTGGCATCATTATGATTCTGTAGTTTTTATCATTTAAAAGGATTTTGAAAGAACAAATCACCAATTGAGTTCTTTTCCGTGCTTCTCAACATACTAAAATGAAATACTCATCAGTATTCAAATGCAGGAATAATAAAGGAGCGAAAAATACCAAGTCCTGGGAGCAGGGTGTAAAAGTTTAGAATTTATCGTACCTTATCTGGGCACTTCTCGATAAATGTACGAGAGGAGATCCACTCTTCAAGTAATGCCTGCAAATATGATAAGAGAAGTAACACTATATTATTTGACTTTTAAAAGCTAAAAGTAAACAGTGCTATCGATTGTTGATGGCCGACCATGGCTGAAAGCACAAAATTCTGCAATTTTAAGCCCACAAATTGACCATGGAGGTTGTCAAAATATCTGCCACCGCAATCCGTGATGGCCAATATTTGACAACACAGAACCTGATAACAAGATTTGTGTACTTGCTTAAGTCATTTCAAAAAAAAAAAAATCAACCTTATCCTACTCCTGCCAACATAAGACAGAGTGAGGCAACAATCAAGACAACACGAGGACTAGTTATTATTATTTCTTTTTACAATCAATTTACTTTTTCTAATTGACTGCAGTAGAGTTCCCCATGTACTATTGTAATTTGTAACATCTTAGACATACATACAGGGACATGATCTAGTTGTACCCTTGGACAATCAAATAAATTCACAAAGTTAGGCATTCTGTAAATAAAAACAAAAACCATTTATGCGTGTAATCGTTACTTCCATGGAAATAAAGGACAATGAGACAACCTTATGATCAAATTCAGCCATCTTCAAAACAATAGGCACGATTATTGGTTTGGGGCCTGACTTCTCCTTACTAACAATTATTTTGTCCAACGCCGGTTCCGCAAAAGAAACATCTGCATGACAAACTAATTTGTCATCAAAACATTAAATTGAAACCAGTGTTATCACTAGTAGAATGCTAAAAATCCGCAATGTTAAATAGCAAATAGAGTTGCGAAAAAATAGCAGAAGCCACATTAGCACTTGAGTTAATTATATATGTAAAGAGGCACGCTGCATAAATCAAGTGAACGGACGCAGAGCATAGCTTATATATTGAAAAGTTTACATATTACAATTGAATAGGAGTAATACTCACAGACTTTTCAGTTTTTCTATTATAAAAATAACTAATGTTTGGCACAGATGCAAGTTCTGAAGTTTTATTATTTTTAAAAACCCTGAATTTCTTTCTACGGCTATTGTCGCTACATCGGCGTCCAGAAACTGGAATAGCGAAAAACAGATTCAACAAATTCCATTATGGTATAGTGGTACCACCACTACTTGACAACATTGATTGAAACAAGTGTCATATCATGTTTATTTCTTAGTATGGAACTCAACAGCATTAGAATATGAAAAGTAATAGATACTAACCTTTATGCTCGGTGATGTTTCCATTTAGGCTCAAGGATGGCATGGAACTTGATACTGCATCCACCGTTTCATCATTTACTCCCTCGTTGGAGTCCAAAATCTTGGATTCACTATTCGTCTCATCACCACTACCCACATTAATATTTTGTGTGTTTATTGGAGTATTATCATCCAATTGTGCAGACACCGGATCTATTTCTTTATTTCGTGCATATGCACTGGAAGGCGTTTTGTTGTCATCATCCACTAAATAAATGCTAGGATCCAAATGTATTCCCTGTCGTTATGAAGATAAAAGAAAGAAAGTGAGCTCCCAGTACAAGAAACACTTCGACTGCACAATAATATATCGGAGAGCAAGTGACATATGAAACCAACATTTTTCTTTTCTATGATTGATTTTCTGTCATAGTATCCTCAATTAAGGCATACCTTTGTGTTTTCTAAAAAACCATTGACCACGGCCATTTAAGGCATACCTCTGTGAAAATAAACATTATGTTGTATGTAGACTCGTTCCATCAAGTCTATCCAATCTGAGTCTACCCGAATTTACAAAGAAATGTTTTGCAAGTGAGTTAATTCAATTTTGATAACTAGAGGTGTAAACTCACTCGATTTTGAGTTTACTCAAAAGTTTGAAACTATGTATCTAAAGCCACAACAATAAAGCACTTTCAACCTTCTCAATATCTGCCATGGAAATCCCCTCCACATACCAAGTATCTTTGTTTTAATTTGTATTATGATGACTGGTATAATGCGGTAATTTAAATGTTTCAAAAAATTTAAATGGGGCCCCCATAAGTGGACAGTGGGATTGGACCCCTCAGATTAGTAGGTTCTTGGGCCATATGCCGAGTTTTCAAAAAAAAAATGGTATTGAAAATTTAATAAATGAATAAAAGTGGTAAAAGAAAAAAATACATTGAGCATTACAAAATTGCAAGCAAATGTTTTTCTATCAATAAGTTTATGGAGAATTTGCGGGTGCGGTCATCAACCTACTCATAGTTGGTATTATAAGAAATAAAATTAAACAAATCGAAATACAGATTTACAAGACTAAAAACTGAAAGGAAATACATGTCCATACTCCATACACATACCTCGATTATAATTGGTTTTCCATCTTTCATTGCCTTTTTCAAATCACCGCCCAAACCTAGAAACCAAATGTAAAATTAACAGATGACAACAAGAAACTATAAAAATATAAAATAATCATAGCACTCTAGCAAAACAATTGATTATTTAATGATGGCTGTGATGATAGCCAAATACAATTTAAAAAATGATAAAGATCTCAAGCTAGAAAGAATTGTGAAAACCTTTACGAACAACCCTGCATTCTCTGCAAAATTCAGTTATTAACTCCTCTGATGAATCGAAGTCTCGGGCCCATACTGGAGTTGAAGCCAATGGTGCACTATAAAAGACACAAGAAGTTAATCAGTCATTCGTCAAAAAAAAAAAAATATTCGGTCAGATTTCATGTGTGTATGAGTACTAAGTACTATAGTGATCAAAGAGCTGAAAATCATCAAGTCTAAAATTAAAATGCTAACAGAAAGTTTAGATTTGTCAAAGGTCTTCCCTTGTATGGTTATGTAGTATGTTCATACATACTAAACATACTAACAGCTGCAATATGCAAAGTCAAAGTAAAAAGTCTAAAAACTAAAACATGCCTAATATTTAGTTATATAATTAACCGGTGTTGTCAATCACCGATCGTGGAAAACAACGGTTTGTTCAAATTTTGATATGCTACAGTGCTTTAGCACTGCTATAACCATTATTTTACAACACTTTTTACTAAATACCGTATCGCGGAATTATAGCAATTTGTTCAAATTCTGCAATGGTATAGTGCTATAGCACCTCTATAGTATCTATTTAAAAATGTCGAAATTAACACATAAATAACAATATATATCAAAAGAACTACCCATTTTGAATATATACTGGAAGGTACATAACCATTATAACATCACCAACATTGGCTGTACTATATGAATCCAATATTAATATTGAATTAACAGACATGGTATTTCAATTGCAATAACATATAACATATATAGACAAACAGACAGACAATCCGGTAGATGCCGATGGATATAATTTCAGGCCAAAAGTATCCTAAACATGGTCTATTATGATTTTCTTGAATAAATACTTATTTTGTCAAACAGAAACTTGCAATCAACGCGAAAATATTAGTCAACTTGAGAAAGAAATAAAGTTCAGGACATACTCTGTTGATGTGCGTAACAATTCGTAAACCATATCAGTCTGTCAGAATCAAAAACCAAAATGTTAAAATCAAAAAATCAGTCTGGTTAGATACATTGAATTTTTTGTTACCGAATTTTTAACTAGTATTTACTTTATATGATAGGGGAAGATTCAGATATAATAGAAACATTCAATGCCTACCTGTAATACATTTGGCAAATTTAGCCGTTGTGCAAGCTGGGTGGCAATAGTAGACTTCCCAACACAAGCAGTTCCACAAACAAGGATCACTAATGGAACTCTTTGATGGTGAAACCTATGCAGGAAAAAGGAAATGAAACCTAATCATACACGCGCAGAAAATGTACATACGAAACATTCATATTCATATATGTAAACGTATGTATAGATTGAATAAAGAGATTAGAAATGCATGCAAACTTTGTCATCATCTTATAGCGATTTATGTACTCTTCTCCATATCCTCGTCGCTCCATAAGCTTAAATAGGTTGACTTCCAAATCGGACTGCGAGCTGCAACATAAAACCACAATGAAAGATAATATTTAACTAATTCTACTAAAATCCAGATGAAGAAAGAAAATGAAAAAGCAACATCGCGAAAAAATAATAGGAATAGCATACACATCTAGAAGGCTGTTATCTATGAGAAGCTTCTTCAATTCGAGAGCAATTTTGATAGCTACATGATTTGGAATCTGAAAAAACAATAAGCTATGATTTGTTATGCCCTCTATTGCACCGACACTTCTGATTGGAGTGTATCCCGGTGTGCAACACCAACACTTGTGATTACATTGAATTATGTTATTTTCTCAAATCCAGTGTCTATGTCGTGTCCGTGCTTCATAGAATATACATATAATATCAACGCTTGTGATTACATTGAATTATGTTATTTTCTCAATATTTTATCCATGATGATGTGTCAGTGTCCATGTCGTGTCCAGTGTCCATGCTTATAGAAGAGGAGCATTACCTTGGTTACAGTTAGCGTTCTACATAGCAAAAATCTGGAAAGAACATAGTAATGATCTGCATTATCACCCAACCACACTTTCACCTACAAAATCAATAAAACAAAAAAAATTTGTTAAATTGAAGGAAACACACATTTAGAAAATTGATAGAGGAATGATAGCAACACACATTTTAACAAACACTTTTCAACACACTCCCTTTGATCGGTTAAAATTCACATGGCATATGGGACCTACCAAATCATATGGGTCCCATATACATTTGGTGGGTCCCATGTGAATATTAACCAATCAAAAAGAGTGTGTGTCAGAATGTGTGTCGCTAGTATTTCTCGAATTGATATGATAAAGAAAATTGATTACCTTGACGAAATCGTATTTAGAAGAAGCGTTACGAGAAGAGAATCTGACGGAGGGGAGTTGTTGTTTTTCATCACTTTCTTCACCACTCACAGGGCTTGATACGCTGATTGATTTCCCTTTCTCCTTCTTCATTCTATCAATCCCTTTTTCTCTTCTATTCTGATTCTGATTGATTTCTCTGTGTTTTTCTTTTGTTCTTGTTACATGTTTTTCTCTTGTCTCAGTAAACACACGTGTATAAAAATAGAACAGTAACAAATTAATTGCTCAAATAACCAAAATAAAATAATACTTTTTTTTTTAGGGAAAAACAAAATAATACATATAGTTGGATTGCATAACTTAATCATTTGATTCACTATTGATACAAAATTATAACTAAAATAAACAAAAATTAATTTTAGATCTTTGTATTTCAATATTTTATAAATATTTAAATCATTTTTATTAGGGGTGGCATGGTTTAGTTCGGGATGAAAACTAAACCGAACTGAATTGAATTGTTTGCTAAATTTAAAATAACTGAACTGAACTGTTTGCATTTCGAACTGAACTGAACTGTTTCAAACCGAACTGAACTGGACTATTATTATTGATACATTTGAAAAAAATATGAAAAAAAAATGAAATTGAATTTTAGTTATCGAACTGAACTGTTTTGAACTGAACTGTTTCAGTTTCAGAACTGTTAGTAATGGTTCAATTTTTTTTTGTTCAGTTCAGTTTTTGGTTTTTTTGCCCACCCCTAATTTTTATTGCCTATGAAAAAAATAATTTAACGGTGGGATTTGGATCCCTCGCAGTAAAAAAAAAAGTTTTATACACCGAAAGGATTATTCCTATCTAAAACAATCACAACATCTAATAAAATTGAAGAATTGGAATATATTTTGGCTTTAGATTTTTTGTGGATAGAATTGGTAGGGGAGGAAGATTAAGTTATTTATGGAAGAAATTATTTTTCCATTGTAGCATTGCAAATCTTTCACAAAATCACATTGACATTAAGATTGTTGATCATGTGTGTGGACGTTGGAGGTTAGTGGGTTGTTATGGAATGCTTGTGAGAAGAAGGCGTATAGAGTTTTGGAATTTACTAAGACAATTGTCCAACCTTTCCCCACTTCCATGGTGTATCATACGTGACTTTAATGACATCCTAGCAACGTATGAAAAAAAGGTGAGATCTGAAAGGCAATTGTGATTAATTCAAGGTTTTAGACAAGTTGTTCTAGATTATGGTCTTGTAGACATATACATGGATGGTTACTCTTTTACATGGTTTTAAAGCTTAGGCATCAACCATGATAGTTGGTACGACATATTTCAGAATGCAAAGCTAGAATGTCCCACAACTACTCCCTCCAATCGTTACCCTCTATATCGCATGTGGTCCACGTCGGTCCAAGTTTGAAAATGCACGGCTAGTCGAACACGAGTTCGGTTTGTTCATTTCGCAATGGTGGCAGAGCTATGGTGAACCTACTCTTGTTCATAAACTCAATGAATGCACTGAGGACCTTACCAAATGGGGCAAGGATAACAATGAAAATATTCGACAAGAGATATGCAAGTTGCATCAAAAGATAGAAATTGCTCGCACCTAAGTTAATGTTTCTAATGTTTATTACTTCAATATGTTAAGGAATTCAGTGGCCAAGTTGTTGATCAAAGATAATGTTTTTTGCAAACAGCAAACCAAGACCTTTTGGTTTCGTAATGAGGACGTTAACACGAGGTTTTCCCATGTGGCTGCATCCACTAGAAGGAAGACAAACATGATTGAACACGTAGAAGACGAGAATGGCTTTGTTTGTCGATCAAAGGACAAGGAGGAGCATTTTGTGCTAGCCAAAACGGGATGGCTGGTTTCGCTCCTTGATGTGGACTTGGGGGAGGCCCTCGGGTTGTTGTTTGCCCTACGGTGGGTGCATAACCTTCAGCTAGTCGATATGGAGTTTGAGATGGATTTCAAAACCGTGGTAGACAACATTTACGGTAGTAAAAATTGCGCATCTAATTTTATAGCGATTATCAATGATTGTAGATGACTACTTGCTACTGATTTTGTAACCTCTGATGTTAGGTTTATCTAGAGACAAACCAACAAAGTCGCTCATAGTTTATCTCAAATGGCTCTGTGTCATGCTAGTTTACACACTTTTATTCATATTCCATCGTATATCTCTCCTATTATTATAAATGATATGCACTAAGTTTTTTCTTGTCAAAAAATAAATAAATTCTCATTTTTTGTTTCCTTAATAATGCCTATCGTTCTTATTATTTGTTTAAAGACCGTTGTATGGGTACCACAACCCAACATTATTATCAAGTGTCCCAAACTTTACGGTAAACAATCATTTGAGTTCTTAAATGTGTGGGAATCAGATTGACTAGTGAATAACATTCGAGGATCAAATTAACTAACTAATGAAAAACATGATCAAATTAACTAATGAAAAACAAATTCAAAATGAGATGTTTTTGTTATTTTGACACATTCAGAGACAATGGCACAACACCTCACACATTCAAACGAAATTTCAAAAAGAGGGATGCAAATAGCCGCATCCAACATTACGTGCAAAATTTATACTTCCTAAAAAATGCTAACAAGTATTCATGGGAAACTTGCGAAATCCCTCTTAATATAAGAAAATAAGATGTTGTGGAAAATCAACTTTTACCCTAAGCTTGACTTCTGCCACGTCGCAATATTAAGGGTAAAAGATGTCTAAAATTTACTTTTGTTAACTAAATGATGTCATTTAACTACATTGATGTTATCTAACTAATAACACAAGTTGGTTTGCTTTGTTAGCTCTTAAAAACAACACTTCCAATTGACTTGGAACTAAATAGTTACTTTACTTACCTTACTACTCTTTTTAAAAAGTCATTGTACTTCACTATTTAAGTTCCCAAAGTCTTACCCAAACAACTCAATCTACACTTCTTCCAACTCTTTAAATTTTGTCTTTGATTCAAAATTGGGTGGTAAACTCTAAAATTCAAATTTTAAATTTCAATATTCTATTATATAAAGGTTCAATACTTTCACTCTCACGTTCTTTGCTTTCCATCTTATTCTCTCATTCACCACAAAATATATTTTTTTTACAAATCGAACTGTTATCCTATTTTTTTTAGAATTATTACAAAAAATATATCAAATCAGATCTATAAACAGATTAAAGTTATGTTTTGTTTTAATCAAAACATAGCTTAATACTTTTTTTGTTTAATCATACGAATTATTAAAAAAAATCTTATATTCTTTATCAATTAATGAAACTGACAATATTTTACATGTGAGGATGAATATAAAAAAATGTAGTTGTGGTGATAGAATCTAAAATATAATGTACAAAAGAAAATATAATTTTTTTAAATATTTAAAATAAAAAAATATGAAAGAAAAAATATAACAAATAGCATTGATAAAATCGACGATTATACTTGAACCCTGATCAACTAAAATGCATGGGATAACTAAGCATTGACTAAATTTCCGAATTAACTAAAATATACAAGATAAGTTGACACTGACTAAACTAACTTTCATACATAGGATAAGTTGTCATTTATAAAAAATTGTTCCTCATAAAACATTTATACTATTTAGAATATTACCTCACTTCAATTCTACAATAATATTGAACGGTCACCACCTAAAATGCATGGGAAAAGTGGGATTGTCAAAAATATTTTAAATAAATAAAATACATGGGAGAAGCGGACATTGACTAAAAATTTAGAAGTAACTCAAATGCACAGGATAAGTTGTCACTGACTAAATTAACTTTGATACACGAGACAAGTTGTTGTTTATAAAAAAAAAATCCTACTAGAATGTTTATACTTTTTAGAATATCGCGTCGCTTCAATTCTACAATGATACTAAACATTCATCAACTAAAATACATGAGATAAGTGACCATTGACTAAATAATTAGAAATAATCAAAGTGCACATGAAAATTAACATTGATTAAATAGAACAATCATGCATGAGACAAGTTGTTATTAATTAAATGCACGAGAGAATTTGACATTGATTAAATTAAACTATCATGCACTTGGATAAGTTGTCATTGACTAAACTAACTTTGATACACGGGACAAGTTGTCATTTATCAAAGTTGTTCATGATAAAGTATTTATACAATTTAGAATATCACCTCATTTCAATTCTACAATGATATTGAATATTCATCAACTAAAATTTATGGGATAAGTGTGCATTCTAAAATTTTCTAAATAACAAAAATGCACTGGAGTAGTAGGCATTTACAAAAATTTCAAAAGTAACTCAAATGTACGGGATAATTTGTCACTGATTAAACTAACTTTGATACACAGGATAAGTTATTATTCATAAAAAAATTGTTCTTGCGAAAACGTTTATACTACTTAAAATATCACATAACGTTAATTCTACAATTATATTGAACTATCATCAACTAAAATGCATGGGATAACTAAGCATTGACCAAAATTTCAGAATTAACTAAAATGTACGAGATAAGTTGACACTGACTAAACTAACTTTCGTACATAGGATAAGTTGTCATTTATAAAAAATTGTTCCTCAAAAAACATTTATACTATTTAGAATAGGGAAATATTAACCTGCGCCCTTAAGGCACAAGTTAATGAGCCAAAAGTGAAAATAATTTGTTGTAATTAATGCATTTAAATTTATTTTTTTTACTTTTGATTAATTGAATACACAAAATGCAAGATAATGTTTATACTTTTGGGTTGCTTAACATGTGCCCTTAGGACACAAGTTAACATGATCCTTTAGAATATTACCTCACTTCAATTCTACAATAATAATGAACAGTCGCCACCTAAAATGCATAGGAAAAGTGGGATTGTCAAAAATATTTTAAATAAATAAAATACATGGGGAGAAGCGGACATTGACTAAAATTTTAGAAGTAACTCAAATGTACGAGATAAGTTGTCAGTGACTAAACTAACTTTGATACACGAGACAAATTGTTGTTTATAAAAAATATTCATGCTAAAATGTTTATACTTTTTAGAATATCACCTCACTTCAATTCTACAATGATACCGAACATTCATCAACTAAAATACATGAAATAAGTGACCATTGACTAAAATTTTAGATATAACCAAAGTGACCAATACAGGAAAATTGACATTGATTAAATAGAACAATCATGCATGAGACAAGTTGTTATTAATTAAATGCACAAGAGAATTTGACATTGATTAAATTAAACTATCATGCACTTGGATAAATTGTAACTGACTAAACTAACTTTGATACACGAAACAAGTTGTCATTTTTCAAAATTGTTCATGATAAAGCGTTTATACAATTTAGAATATCACCTCATTTCAATTTTAAAATGATATTGAAACTTCAGCAATTAAATGCACATGATAAGTGGACACTGTTTAAAATTTTCTAAATAATGTAAATACATGGGAAAGTGGGTATAGACAAAAATTTCAAAAGCACCTCAAATACATGGGATAAGTTGTCACTAATTAAATTAACTTTGATACACGGGATAAATTCTTATTTATAAAAAATTGTTCTTGCAAAAAAACGTTTATACTGTTTAGAATATCACCTCACTTCAATTCTACAATGATATTGAACTGCCCTCAACTAAAATGCACGAGATATGTGTGATTGTGTAAAATATCGTAAATAAATAAATTGCATGGGAGAAACGGGCATTGACTGTCATCAACTAAAATGCACCGGATAGGTTGTCACTTAATAAACTAACTTTGATACACAAGACACGTTATTTTTAAAAAATCGTTCTTGCTAAAACGTTTATACTATTTAAAATATCGCATCACTTTAATTAAAATATTAAATAAAAACATAAAAAAGAGTCACATATTCACATCACTTTAATTCTACAATAATATTAAATAAAAACATAAAAATAAAGTCACATGTGAAAAAGAAATTTAACTGAAATAAATCATCCACACCAACGGGTACCCATGGGGAGGCACGGGTATCTTACTAGTAAACAAATAATAAAATGATAATATTACATTGATGATCTATTATCTTATTTAATTATAACAGATCAGTCCTTTATCTTTTTTCTTCCTGGATTCGTCCTTTATGGTTATAAACATGCACAACTTAACCCTTATTTCCATTTTTTTATTAAAAACTTATGAGGTGGCAAGCCGCATAGGAAAATCTTTTTCTTTTTCATATATATTTAAATTTATTAAACCTAAAAACATGAACATTCACCATCATCATCATCATCATCTTCATCTTCTTCATCCTCATCATATTCATCTTCTTCTTCCATAAACAATTAAAAAAAATCCACCTAACTTAATTTATAATAGTAAAATCTTCTTCATATTCATAGTCTTCTTACTTAAACAAAATCAAGTCCACCTAAATTACTTTATAATATTAAAATACGAAAACCCAAATTTAATAATTAGGGTTGTTAAAAAACCCTTTAATCAAACCCAACAATCAGTGAAAATCCACACTTGTATTCTTCGTGAAAACCCATTTGTTACATAGTGGGAGGGAAACAAATAGATTCTGGTGCTCGTACTGTGTTTGAGACCCACTATGGATGAACAATGTTTTTAGAATTGGTTGAATTCTAAAAAACCCAGTTTAGTTCTTTACATAAGTTTTGGGATCATAGCTTCCTTACCGATGAAACAGCTTAAGGAAATTGCTTATGGTTTAGAAGTTTCTGATATTTCTTATTGTCCATTTGGGTTGTTGGGAAGATTCCCAATCCCAACTCTTTGTGGTGAAAATGGTTGTAAAAAAATAGATTGATCTGGGAAGTTTTATTTTTGTTTTTTTAAAGTAAGGAGATGATGAAGATTATGATAAAATAGATGAATATTCATTAACACCTGGATTTTACAATTTTTGTTTTTTTAAAGTAAGGAGATGATGAAGATTATGATAAAATAGATGAATATTCATTAACACCTGGATTTTACAATTTTCAATATTTAAAAAATTAAAATATTTGCTATCTCATTAGTTTTTAAATACAAAATCGAAATACGGGTTAAGTTATGTAGATTTATAAACATAAAGGACCAATATAAAAAGAAAAAAAGATAAAGGACTGATCTGTTACACTTAAATAAGATAAATAACCTCATTTTGCCTAATAAAATTATCTTGCATTTTGTATTGTCAAACTCTTTTTGTTTGAGGGAGTATAGCCAAGTTCTTAAAAGTGTAAAAAATACTCTTTTCATAAATTATTTTTTGTTTCCTTAACAGCGCCTGAGAGGCACCGGTTAGCCTGAGCTTTGCATTTTATTATACAAGAGTATAAACTTTAACAAGTTCAAGAGCTACAGATCCACAGACAACGGTAACATGGTTAATACCTCACTAAACTTTGACATTGTATAAAGAAAATGCAAGGGAACAAGGGGACCCAATTTCCACTCTTGTAAACTGGGTGTAACTTTTACATAATTACATTGCTAGGCTTCTTCCTTAGTCTGACAAAAGGAAGAACAAGATTCCACCGCCAACATCTAAGCTAAAGGTAAAAAAGTGATTATTACATTGGTAATGCTACAATTTCACCTTGTCAGTGAAAATAATCTGTTTTTCAGATAATGCCAAGGTGTTTATTAGAAAACTAATACCATTGTTGTCTAATAGCAACTATAGCGGCACTATAACACTATATCATAGCAGAATTTGAACTAATCACCATTGTTCCGTAATACGCTATTTAGTACAAAGTGTTGTCAAATGGCAACTATAGCGGCACTATAGCGTTGTAATGTGGTAGAATTTGAACAAACCGCTATTTTTGTGATCAACTATTGACAGCACTACACGGAATATTTAAGAGTCATGTCATGTCCTTTTAAAAAATTTGCCACCTTTCTTTCCCATACCAATCCCCACAAGACTTGATGGAAGAAGCGATTTGGTGTCTGGCCTCCATTTCAACTCTTTGAGAGTAGTAAATAAGGTTGCAAGTGAAGGAGAAATTTCACTATCTTTTATATGCTTACATGAGACTACTCTAAGGCTTTGAAGCTCCTTCCATGAATGTATTACAGACTCCAAACCTTCTGTTGTTAGCAATGAGCATCCTTCTAAGTAAAGCAATTTTACACGCCTGAAATAGAACAACAATCAATACATAAGTTGCAAATGATTTCAGCTGATTAGAGTCACTTCTATAGGGTTTTGTCGCCTAAAATTGGCATAACCAACTTCAAACAAGACCCAAAAAAATTATCGAAATTGAAAATTTGAAAGCTAAATGTGAATAGTTAGTTGAGTTCACTGTCAACTTGTTGCAATACTGGAATAAGGAAAAAGAAAATGCCTTGTTCTAGTCTACAACCTTAAATCCTAAGTTAGAGGTGTAAAATTAAACTTTCGCATTAATCTAGCAGAACAGAACCACTCCAACCCTACTGAAAGAAAAAATTACTCGCACTTCATAAATTACCCCCGACCAGATTGCCAATATACATATATGATTAGAGACATTTCAACATTGGCCAATTACACAATATAATTTTTCAGAATTCAACACACAGTATCCCAGGGAAAGGGACCCCTAAACTAATTTGTGTTATGCCGAGAGGTAAGTTAAAATATGACAACAAATTATCGCTTCAGATGGAGCACATTAACAACTAGCGCGCAACACATCATGGTTACACACATTGGAATTTGAATCAATGTCTTGCCAATTGTCAATCAAACAGGAAAATTAGACCATAAGTTCTAGACAGTATAGCTACACAGTTAGAAATCAACAGTAATTGCAAAAGAGAACATTACCTACAAACAGTTGCAAAGCCGAACATGCCATTATCGAATCCCCAGCAATCCTGAATAATAATCTCCCTAGCAACCCTGCAAACAGAAAACAAAGCCGAAACGCTCTTCTTATCCCGCAACTGACACTTTTGCAAATGCAGCCTCTCAAGTGCAGGACAAGAACCCAAATACTCATCAAGTCCCGGATTCAAATCAATCTTCTTACAAGACTGTAACCTCAACGTCTTCAAATTCTCACAATAAGAAACCGCAGCCATCCATCCATCATCCATCCTATGATCACACAATGTCAACTCCTCCAACATCTGACAACACTTCCCAATAGCCTTAATCCCATCAAAACTCCCTTCACACCCACAAAGCTCAAGCTTCACAAGCCTCTTACAACCTTGAGCCAAAATCGTCAAACCAATATCCGAAACAACAGAACCATAAAATCCCTCAACATTCCCAACCAATTTCAAAATCTGCAAATTCCCACACGCCGCAATCCCCCTTAACACATTATCACTACACTTCTGCAACTCCAATTCCTGCAACGTCGAACACTCTTCAGCCAAACTTAACAAACCCATTTCACTAGCACCAATCACTTGAACCCTTCTCAAATTAGGACAACCATTAGCTAAAGCAACTAACCCATTATCAATAACCTCAACAGGAAGCATATTCTCCTCACAATTAAACCAATTCGGCGACGACGCAGAATCAATAAACATATTCAAAACATTACTACTCATCAAAATATTCGAACTTTGTGTTAAAATCAATGACCCATGAATCAAATCAACATGATTAAGATTAGGAAACCTATAAATCAATCTACCAGATAAAACAAAGTTCCAATCACGAATCCGAATCGATCGAACCAAACGACCTTGTAAATTCAACCATCTTTTACAAACCAATGAATTCACATTTCTCTGTGAATCTGGAAGCTTTGAGAGAATGTTGAGAAGAATTTCATCAGATAACAAAAGGGTTTGATCAATGATTGAGAAATTGGGGAAATTAGGGTTTGATTTTCGTGGTGATGAAAGAGAGTGAAGCTGTTGCATTGCAGCAGCAACAACGATTTGGTTTAAAGGCTTTGATTTGGTGTGTTTTAGCCATAAATCAGACCACCGTGTTCCTAGTTTCTTCAATGGCGAATTAGGGTTAGGGTTAGGGTTTTCTTTCTGAGAATGATGATTCTTCTTCTCCGTTGAAAACGACATCGTTCTTTGTGTTGTTGCGGTGGTGGTAGTGTGTTGCAGTGTTCGTTTCGTTCTTCAATATTGTTATGTTTATTTATGCTTTTTTATTTTTTATTTTTCTATTTATTTGTGGAAATGGAAAATTGAATTTGTAGAAAACAAACACCAACGGAAATATTATTTTTTTTCTTTCTATCTTTAGATTTTGAATATAATCTTTTTGTTTTCTTGTGGCTTATTCTAACGGTATAGAATTTTTCCACTCAAAAAGGGATCATAAAAAAATATTAAATAATGGAGGAGGGACCCATTTTTCTATGGAAGACCTTTTTATGGTTTGATGAGATAATAAAGGAAGCTTTGATGGTGACATGTGTAGATGCAGTGTTCTAGGCTTAGTTAACGGATATAAGAGTAGTTTGAATTGGTCATGGTTGTTGCTAAGCATTCACTAACCCAAGTGGGAGTAATTAAGGTTTTGATTTAATGAAGGGACATTAAAATTTCAGTTTGTTTATTAAAATTTGTTAATTTTGTTTTGTTTTGTTTTTTCACAAACTAGAGCCAAAAATAAATAGAACTAATTAACACACTAAACTAACAATTTTATGGATGCAAATTAGGGCTGACAATGAACCGAACCAACTTAAAAATAATTTGAGATTCGATTTGATAATTAATTCGTTGAACTTGATTCATGAACCAAATGAGTCGAACTTGAGCTCAAAATTAAGTTCGTTAAATAAACGAGTTGAACTCGGACTATGTTTGACTCAATTCGTTTGGTTCATTGGCAGCATGAATATGTACCACATCCGAGGAAAACCGAAGAGAATTTCGCGATAGCCAAATAATATGTAAAGTGTGAATCAGGGCCGCCACAAAAATATCTTTGAGCTGAGATGAACACCGAGTGGCAACACACTCCATGATGGAGACAACGGTATCAAGATCGATCACACAATTAAGCTTTCCACCAATCCAAGTCTAAAGCTCCACCGCAAAGGGACAACAGAAGAACAAATGAACAGAAGATTCATCTGAATTCATGCATAAATTACAGACAGAAACTGTGACACAACCTCGAGCTTTAAGGTTCTCATATGTGGGCATTTTGCCATGAACCAACCGCCAAAGAATGAAAGAATGAGATGGGGGGATACAGGGCCTCCATATTATTTCCGCCCAATGAAGCACAGGGGCAGTAGGCGTCGGAAAAATTCTAGCACACTTTGCTGTAAATTTACCATCCGTAGTATGCATCCAAATCAGCAAATCCGAGAGCGGGGAGGTCGGCAGCACCACTGAGTCCAACCTAGAAGCAATATGGGGCAGCAAGGCACCCGGGAAATTCCAGTTACCATTATCAGTTACATCCGCAACTGTATCCGAGAACAAATCATGAATACTGGTGTCAATTTGAAGCAAATCAAGAAGGGGTTCACCAAGCCAGTTATCCGACCAAAGATTAATATTTTCTCCGGTGCCAATAATCCAAGAAGAATTAGTAGTAATCGTTGATATGTGTATACGGAGGCTAGACCAGACAGAGGAATTCATGTAATGCATACAAGGTCTACCATTCTTAAAATATTTAATCTTAAAGAGAGCAGCCCATTGGCTATCCGATGCCATCAACTCCCACGCCAACTTCAACATTAAAGAATCATTAATCAAACGAGTGGATTTAAGATCAAGACCACCGGCTGCCCAAGACCGACACATAATTTTCCAAGAGACCGTGCAAACTTTCCTAGAGTGAAAGTCCCCGCTCCATATATAATTTTTTATCCAAGAATCCAATAAACATAATAGTCGACGAGGCCACATATAAACATGAAAAGAGTAGACCAACATACCATGGATGATAGATTTAACTAATTGAATGCGCCCCATGATAGAAAGAGAGACACCTTTCCAAGTAGCAAGCTTAGCTTTAATTATGTCAGTGATGGAAAGAAAATGCACAGCTTTCGGCTTCCCTTTAAAAATAGGACATCCAAGGTAAGTAAAAGGGATGACTCCTGCGCTAAACCCAAGCAAATCCACAAGCATCTGTGCCCTGGCATTATTCATAGCCCCCGTAAAAAATTTACTCTTCGAATTGTTAACAAGCTGCCTAGACACGGATGAATAATCATGGAAAATATTCATCAGACATCGAATGTTCCTCTTTGTACCTGTACAAAAAATCATAATATCATCTGCGTACAAAATATGAGTGGGGAAAGCAATCCCTCTGGCAAAAACCATAGGGGAAATACGACCACCAGATCGGGCAACAGAGATAGCTCGGTTGAGCACCTCCTCTGCCAAACAGAAAAGAAGCGGAGACAAAGGATCCCCTTGCCGGACCCCACGGAAACAAGAAAAGAAACCCACCGCCTTCGCATTTATTAAAATAGAGAGGCGCGCAGATTGAAGTATAGACAATATCCATTGAGTGAAAACTGAAGAGAAACCAAACTGCGTAAGAACAACAATTAAAAAATTCCAATCCAAGGTGTCAAATGCTTTCGAAATATCCACTTTGAGGGCCACATTACCACCAAATTGCCTCTTGTCAATACAATTTATCGCTTCAAATGCCAAAAGAACACAGTCTGAAATATGTCGCTCCCTAATAAATCCACGCTGCTCGAGGGACACAATGCACATAGTAATAGGTGCTAATCTGTCTGCAAGAATTTTAGTAATAATCTTGAACTGAAAATTTGTCAAAGCAATTGGGCGGAAGTCACCCATCGTTTTTGCCCCTGGAGTTTTCGGAACAAGAACCAGTAAATTAGAATTAACATTTTTTGTCAGCAAACCTGTACTAAAAAAATCCTGAACAGAGTGAACCACATCAGTCTCAATAATGTCCCAGAAAGTCTGGTAAAAATGAGCACCAAACACGTCCGGACCCGCAACACTGTCATAAAAAATGTAAATAAAAAATGTTCCTTTTCTTTTAATCACCACTTTAATTCCATTTTAAAAGCAAGTAAGTTATATCAAAAATAACATAAAATTAAGTGGTTCGCATAGAATACTATGGATATTTAGGGTGCTAACACCTTTCCTAAATATAACTAACCCCCGAACCCTAAATCTTTTAAAATGTGATTTATTTGAACTTTTTTCCATTTCTTTTGAAAAATTAAAAGTTCAATCGTGAATTAAAATTTAGTGAGTCTATGTTAACCAAATAGCTATGATCTCCGAAAAATGACGTGACTATATTAAATAAAAATTATCAGAAATAATGTTATGTCCATTAAATATTTCTTGCCGAAAAAATGTCTATTAAGTATTTTTTTTCCTATATGTGCAAAAATTCATTGCGGATTTTATTTACTTATAGTTGTGGTAGTATATTTTCATATATTAATTTTTGAAAATCGATATGATAAAAGTTTTAAAACTCGTGACTATTTTTAAAATATCAACATTAATGTAGTATTTTTATTAAATATTTTATATTTTTTTATATACAAAACATCATTAAATATGCCACTTCCACAACAGGTCATTTGGTTGTGAAATTATGTTACTTTTTTTACTTATCAGTGTAATAATTTTTTTTAGAGAACATAATCATATAATGTAATACAAGATTTTCATTATAAAGACCGAGTGACACAATCGAGTCAACCGATTTAATCCGATTCTTTCATGCGGTTCGACCAGTGACCCAGTGGTTCGACCATTGACTCAGTGACCCAATACCCTTAACGAGTCGATCACCGGTCCGAGTTTTAAAACTATGGTTGTACCCTTATTTTCTCTCATTCTCTTTTTAATTAAACTACTACCCTTAATTAAAGCTCTAGTTTATGGCCGGGGCTAGCGTGAGCGACCAATATAGGTCTCTCACCATGCAAACTGGGTTTAAACCTTAGGATATAATAATTAAAAAGTTGGACGGCTTAGATGGAGGACCTGCAACCCATTTGGACTGGTTTAAACAGTATTTGATAGATTTCATACATTTGACACATGAAAATGAATAATTAATATTGTGTAATAGTTTTAGAACCCAGATTTTTAAGCTATATTAATTTTGATGCTTACATTGGTGGCCAAAGTTTGGGCCGGGCCTAGTTTCCAGTTTTTACTATTGACACATGTGATTTGGCAGAGAAATATTGTTGTAAATTTGAATTTGTTATAACCTACACATTACATAAGTGTATGTGTAAATGATTCATAAAATCAACTGGAAAATAATAATTAATCAATAAATTGCAATTAATTGTAATCGGGCAGTATGAATGGATATGTTGATATAAAAATTGTATTGTACTTCGTCTGTCTTAAATTGTACCTCTTATCATTGAGTTAGTCTAAAAACTTTTAACTTGTAAAAACGTTAATTAAAATTTGGATAGGCAACATAGTTATAAACTATGAGAAGAAAGGTTAATTAATTTTAGAGTTATATTTAATAGTAGATTATAAAAATTACAGATAGTTGAATAGAAGCATCATATTTTATTTATTTAATGTATAACCTTAGTGTAATATGAATATGTATATTAACGATTAAATTTTATACCTCGTTTTGTTAATGAGCCAAAACCCGTTACATATCAAGATAAAATTCCTTTTCATAATTTTATTAAGTCCGCGATATATCCTATTTGTTAAGAATAAGATAAATTGGAAAACGCCGTTACATATCACGACCAAACACCGTTATGGTCATAAAAAAATTGTCGTCCATGACAATAGACATAGAATCCAGATGAATTATTTTTTTCATTTTTAAAAACTACCGGATGATTTTTCAATTGAGATAGATGAAAATCGTATTTGTAGTAAATATTTGATCATAAATTATTTAAGTTACTCTGTTATCTAGTTTAGAACTACAATCTCTAGTTTAAGTTATTTTATTTATTATCATTATTTAAGAGTCGTGTAATGTTGTGATTAATTCACAACGCAACAAACGCAATCTATATGGGAACACCTATAACGGCTGAAAATCGCCAAAATTGCAAAAATCCTATGCGCGGTCGCGACTCCGACCGCGACCATTATCTAAACCCTTTTGTAGTATACCTACGAAATTTATTTTTAAAGGAATACGAATTGTTATGCAAACACATACACTATTAATCTTATACTCATTTTAGGTCACATTAGTTATACTAGTATGGATACCCGTGCCAAGCACGGGCTAGTATTCCATCATACATGAAATATTCGATGAAGATCGGGTATATGAATAGTGGGGTTACCTTTGAGATCTTCGAGCTTGATCTGCAATCCCTCGAACCCAGCTGTTTTCACGGTTACGAATCTTATTTTTCCAGAAGATTTTTTGTATCAATTATTGTGGTTAAAAGACCAAGTGGAGTATAATTATTTTTAGAGAAAGTATCTTAACCGTGTACTGATATTTTATCAGATTAAAAAAAAAGATACAAAATCAAAAGGTTAGAAGTGTAAATAAGGAAGATGGTGTGGAATTATTATAAAAAAACCAAACAGGGTCAATGTCTAAATAACTGTATTTAATATATTACTATTAAAACCGGATGAACCTCCAATAAAAGGTTTTTTCCATTAATCCATGGTGAGAGACCTATAACAGTCGCTCACGCTAGCACCCGCGCCCTAGTTTATATATACTATCATTATTAATCCAATGTCTATATCCCAGTTAGCTAAAACAATCTGACCAAAATATGTTAAAAACTGATTTAATACAACTAAAAATAAAAAAATAAAAAAATGTCAAACATTCAATACTACTACTAATAACAATAATACTAATATTATCTAATAATTGCATTAATAAACTAATATTAAAAATTTGGGTGTTACGGGGGGTGCATCAAATGAAACAATTTAATTTGGCTTTGTTAAGAAAATGATGTTGGAGGTTGCGTGAGGATCAGAATAGTTTGTGGTATAATGAGTTAATAGAGAGATATGGGACCGAGGACTGGTGTGTGAGGGATGATGGGCATTTAGGTTTAGTGTGGTGGAGGTAGTGGTGTGGCGTGCACAAGGGAGATGGCTTGAAAGTGGGGAGGTGGTGTGATGATAACTTAGCGAGAATGGTGGGGGATGGAACTATTGTGTTATTTTGGTCAGATGTGTGGTGGGCGGTACGGAAGGTTGTTTGATTTAACGGAGAATCAACTAGTTACAGTAGCTATAACGTTTACATTAGATTGGCATATAGGTGGGGAGGCTTAGAAATGACGATGGCGATTATTTGCTTTAGAGAAAGAGATTTTGGGGAAGTGTAGTGATGCTTTATCTAACATTTTTTTTTTTACAGATTGTTGTGGGAAATAGGTGGAGGTGGCAACTCACTCTTAACAAAAGTTACATTGTTAATGGTATTTTTCAGCTACTAACGGCGAGAAAATCGAATACTCGAGTTGACTTGTAAGAAATCATTAGGAACAAATTAATCCCTTTGAACGTATCTATATTTGCGTGGTGGCTTCTTCGGAACCGAATTCCTACAAAAGATAATCTGGTAATCTATGAGATTCTTCAATCGAATTTAAATGTGTCTTGATGGTTGCAGTTCTGAGTGTTTGGTCATTAGTTTGACAATGGAAGTATATTACTTAAGTTAACCTTACTTTGTTTGATTACATTCTTCAGTTTAGTGTGTTAGGCGGATTCTCAAAGAAAATTAAGAGTTTGATGCATATTGTGTGGCTCGTTTGTGTTGGGATTATTTGAAAAAGAAAGGAACTCTTGTTGTTTCAAGCAAAAAGAGGAGTGTATTACTCACTTGTTTGATAGAGTTAAATTAGTATCTTTCTGACGTTCGAAAGTTAAAAATCAAAATTTATCTTTTGATCTTCATCATTGTTGCGTCAATCCTTTATTGTTTATAGGATTGATCACCTAACGGCTTTCCTTTCTTATTGTTGTACTCAGAGTTCTTCCCTTGCTCTTCGTGTGTTGGGAGTGGGGGAGTATGTCTAATATTTTTGCATTCTGAGTTTTTAGCTCTCAACTTTTCAACCCGGTTTCCTGATTCAACGTTTGATGACGTGGTAACCGAGTTAAAAATATGGCCGATCCAATAGCTGACTCGAATTGGTAATGTATGTGGTTCCCAGTTCGACCGGTCGAACCAGTTTTAGAACACAACTGTCGAAAGTGGAATTTAATGAAGTTGGGAAAAAATAAAAAATTTGGAGGTAATATGGACTCAAATTTGCTTGGCATGATGAATCGTCGCACGCCATTGCTTGTTGTCAACATTGGAGGACCAACAGGCAACTTCTAATTGTGAATTTAATCGTTGAATATGTACTAAAACTTGGAGGATACCTATTATGGCTTCATAAGTCTATTAACGACTATTTTGCAGAAGATCGTCGTGGAATATGCAAGTATAGATGCTGGAATGGCTCTTGAAGCATGCTGTTAATGGCATTTCATTATGAATACTTATTATTTTGCAGACATGTCATGCAGATTTCAGCTCAACTGAGAGTTTGTTGTATTCATTAAACACTTGTAGGATGGGAGTGAATTATTTCATTACAGATCTCTTAATTTTTATTTCATTACACTTGTTGGTGATGATTATCCTGGACGTACTGTCATTGGAAGCAATAACATAATAGGATATCATGCTGTGATAGGTGTCAAATGTCAAGATTTGAAATACAAGCCAGAGGATGAGTGCTTCCTGGAAGT
>Ga0228710_1001200_pt1 | contig 38000 bp, 17 predicted proteins | sample MedpolnodulmetaG_FD_177995 | JGI IMG/M metagenome (GOLD analysis project Ga0228710, IMG submission 177995) | Root nodule microbial communities from Medicago polymorpha collected in Santa Monica, California, United States - pink nodules | ecosystem: Host-associated > Plants > Roots > Nodule...
CGTACTCCAAAACCATTTTGTTGTGGAAATGGTTTCCAGAATCTTCAATCTCATCATCAACACTGTCGTTCATCATCATCACCGTACCGGAATGCCAAACCATTTTGCTGTGGAAATGGTTTCCAGAATCTTCAATCTCATCATCAACACCGTCGTTCATCATCACCGTACCGGAATGCCAAAACCATTTTGTTGTGGAAAACCATTAGATGTACTTAATTGTTTCCAGTAGTTGTACTCCAAAACCATTAGATGTACTTAATGGTTTCCAGCAGTTTCCCAACCATAAATCCCCTAACATCACAAAGATTTTGAATCCAGTAACAACTTCAGATCTGAAACCGTGAAAACAAACAGTGATGAAACAGTAACATATAGGAATCAACACAGTGCCACTTGATCGAAGAAGAAGAAGAAAACGCGAGGGAAGAAGAGGAGCGAACCAGTTTTAATCTTTAGATCTACTCCTTCTCGTTGTGTTTTTGCGCGACCCGAGTTCGGATTTGGCTTTAAAACGAAAATAGAGGTTGAAAAATGACTTTAGTTTTTAAAATAGGTGAGTTTGGTTCTCCGGCACGGCGCCGCCGCCGCTTCTGGCCGGCGACTACCGCGCCGGAATCATCATGTGTGGCCGGAAGAGATGAAGACTCATTTGAATTGTAGAGAGAGAGAGAGGGAGGGCTTTATGTTTTAGTGAGAGAAATGTTTGAAGCAAATGAAGTTTGATTTGGTGTAGTTTGAGAAGTGTAGGATTATTACACGTGTACACTAGATCTGATGGTTGTGAAGTGTTTATGCACGGTGCATAAGGATTTCCTTATGCACCATAACTTTTGCCCTTTTTAGATACATTAATTATTCAATGTATCAAAGTGAAATTTTGTTTATAATAGTTACCGGAAGGAGTATATTTCAGTGTGTGTTTGTGTAGATGAAGATGTGTTTAGATATACAAATTAATTAGTTGCTTATTCAATGAACACTTGTCACATTATAACTTATGTGCAGTTGTTTGTACGATCAAACAAGGAAAATGCTAGTTTGTGTCATAAGAATACAAATAAAGATTTAAAAATAGAATTAAAAATTAAATGTTGCATTGAAAAGATAATTTTTTAAACTTTTAAGATTATGAATGCAACAATTTCCAAGATTAAATTTCTATATTAATCAAGGACCCATTACAAGGTGTTTTAAACAAAATTAAATTTCTATATTAAATTTTCAAGATTACAAGGTGTTTCCTAGGGTATAAATTAATCAATGGCACACAAAAGAGGAATGCTAGCAACACACATTTTAACACACACTTTTCAACACACTCTCTTTAATTGGTTAAAATTCACATGGGTTCCACCAAATCATGTGGGTCCCATATAAATTTGGTGGGTCACATGTGAATTTTAACTAATGTGTGTTGCTAGCATTTCTCCGCACAAAAATATACAAGAAACACAATATAAAAAAAATGTGGTAAAGATATTAACCTTTGAAAGCCAGTGAAGGCTGTAAGAGGAATGAATGAAATGCAAACTTTGATCAGGAAAAACTCTACTATAGAAAGAACCAGGAACCCCAAAGAAGTAACAAGGACCCATTTTAGTTTTGATTTCATCTTGCAATTTCTCTTTAAAATTGTCAAGTGACTTAAATATATTGTTGAAGTCATTTCCTGAAACATCATTAAAAAATATCTTGTACTCGGGAGATGAATGGTTCAATTGTTGGCAAAGCTTCTCCACAACCATGATAATGTCTGATACCACAAACAAAGTGTTTGGTCCAGAAGAACAACCTAAATCTGCAATTGCAAGGCTTTTGAAAAGTGTGTTGGAGTAGAGGCTTGTTATGGCTTCATCTCTTAATGGCTTTGTTAAAGAAACTGCATTTCCCTACAACATAAAAAAGAAAATATTTAAAATCACTTGGAAAAAAAAATTATTGAGAACTTTTTTGCAGGAAAACTATGAATTAAAATAACACTAAATACCTTTCTTTGTCTCTTAAAATCACTTTTAATCTTGATTTTAATAAAAAAAAACTTCATATTTTTTTTTCTTTGGAAACTTTCCTATCTGATTAAATAATATTTAAAGTTCTAAATACAAAATTTTAATCAATATTTTTAGTTTATGCATAATTTTGGTGTATTTAACTACAATATGCACAAAAAATAAAATAAAAATGTTAAAAATGATTTATGAGCAACCGAAAAGGTAGTTAATGTTATTTTATTTCATTCTTAGTTTTTCTTTTGAGAAATTTCAAAGAATATAATAACTAATTGAATTTTAGTTTATTTTTTAAAACAATATTACCATTTTAAAACCATCAAATATGCAACGTGACATCGTAGAATATGCTATTTTTTAAAATAAAAAGTTCTTAATAATATTGTCGTGGGATCAAGTATTATGAACACAATAGTCACTAGTAGATGCTATAGACAATCTCAATATTTAACAAGCAAATGATAATTATATTAATAAAAAATTAAACTTTAGATTCAATACCAAAAATCCCAAATCCAATTTCTCCCATATGGATTCAAAGGAGCGTGTATTTCATTTCATAACGAGAATAGATGGCTCAAGGTATCCATTGAAGGAACTTCAACATCCATGGCAAAAGAACTATCTTTAATGATATGGAGCTATGTGTCTTCATCTTCCAAAAAATTATACCATACGTCAAAAATAAAATCCCTTACACACACACACACACATACCTGGTGAAATGAGTTTTTTGCATAACTTGTTTCTCCATCACCTCCATTCATGTGCACTACCTGCCCCAGGTCCATTTTTGTTTCTTTTAGCTTTTTATTTTTTCCTCTCTAGGTCTTTTGATAGTGTTCTTGTGTGTTTAATAACAGGTCAAACAACAAACACATATATAGATGTCATGTTATAATTAAGGATACCGTGATCACTAAAAATTGAACTATACTAAAATAGTACCTACCATTGACTTCAAAATAAATAATGTCATAATCACAGGTCATACCCCAGCAAATGTCAATTAAAATTTGGACACCCTTAATTTTAAACTCTTGATCAAGATATTCTGTCACCTCACATGCTTTTATTGTCTTTTTCCTTTTTTCGTTGACGAAAACTAACTTTTCTAATCCAATTGTTCTCTCCCACCTCAGATGCTTTTATAGGCTTTTGTCTCTTATGTTGCTTCAATTCATTATTTCATACTATCTTAGCTTATCTTTTAGCACTTCTATACAATTTGCTCATTTACTTTATTAATGGATTTTTTTTTAAAAATATTTCTTGTTAGTTTATCGTTGCTTTTGTATTCAGTACTCATATGAAAAAAAAAACAATGTTACTAAAGAAATAGCATACATTCTCTAAAAAAAAAAAAATAGCATACATCGTTCTATAACCTACTTGAGTTGAACTCATTTACGAAGCAACAATACCGGAATAGATCTGAGTCCGAGTTAATGCTTTTCGTTACTGCCCAATGCCGAATTGAACTTAAGGAATAAATCACTACTAACCTTTAGGTTTTAAAAATAGTGATGACAAGAGATTAGGGTCATGTGTTTGATAAAAGAGACAACGAACCAAGAAATCGGTCTTCGTATACTTTGCTAAATTGTTGTCAGCATAACCACCAGCGGATCTTGTCCAAAATATCCGAAGAGAACTAAGATATTACAATTGAAATTCATTAAAGTCGTATAATCAATTTTATTGGAAGTTTTCCTCTTAAAAAATGCACCAATTTTCTTATGTGTAACAAATGTATATTGATCCTAAAAAAAATAATACACAAATCAATTACTAATAACATAAAGCGGCAATCGATGCACAAAAACTTTGACAACCTGAACGATACTCTATTCAACACATAAAGAAACTCAATTGAATATTGTCTTTCAACTTGGTACCTACTGAACACCATTAAACTCTGTCCAACATCTCCAGTACAAAATCTTATTAAATTGTTAACTGACTTAATAAAAAGAGACATATATAATGTAGGGTTAATTAAGTAAATTGTCTCTATTAATATAAAAAATTGTTTCAAATCCTATAAAAAAAAAATCTCAGATTTTAGTTCTTGTAACATTTTCCCTTAACATTTTAATGACAAAAAATGCAGTCAAATGTGTCTTTTACAAGGACTAAAAACAACGGTGAAATTTTTTAAAGGGACTAAAAATTCTAACGGAAAATTTTATAAGAACTAAAAAGAATGTAGGTTTTTTGTAGAGATTAAAAATGAAATTCTAAATATTTATAAGGATCATTAACTTAATTAGCCCTATAATGTATACCTAAAATCCACATAACAAATGAAACACAAATAACTAGGAGAGTATTACTTTTCCCACCCTATAGAATTCTCGCGCACCTTGCGTTTTTTCCAAAAATGTCCTTGAGGTTTTCGGATTTCATAATCCGGAATGATGTTTTCCTTTGTTATAGGGTGAAAAATGGAGTTACGGATTTTTCCGGATTTTGTAAACCGGAAACTTCAAAAATAGGGCGCGTTACATGATGTTTCCGGATTACATAATTCGGAAACCCCCTAAACACCCTTTTGCAAGGTAAAACAGTTCAGATTATATAATCTGAACTGTATCAGCACAAATCATAAACATGTTTGTAACATGTATAGCCATTTTAGGGACAATATTAATCTTCCTAACTCTTATCCTTTTGTTTTGGGTCATTGTTACATGTTCTTAGTCAATAATCGGGTTTTCAGGCTACTTGATCGGATTGCTCTGAAACTTCCCCAAAAAATTAGAAAAAATTCAAGGACCATGACACCCATAGAAGAAACTTCTTATGGTACTCCGCCCCTCAAAATCCAAAATTCCATCGTTTAGACCCATTTTTCATTTTTTTTAATTATTCATATTCTCAGAAAAATCCGAAAAAATTTGCACTAGTTTTATTTGATTTTTATAATTTTTTGGTGGTATTTTTATATTTTTATGATTTTATTTGATAGGTTTTTAGCATTTTTTACTGAGTTTTTTGTTGTTTTTAAAAAACAAAACTCAAAACTGCTGAAACATGAGAGAGTCTGATGACTGATTATACATAAGAATTGTCCGAATTATAAAATCCAAAATAGTAAACATGAATCCGAATTTTAAAATCCGGACTGCACAAAGGAATTTTTGAAAAAAATGTAGAGTGCACGAGAATCTTATAGGGTGAAAAAAGTAATACTCTAACTATGAGCCCTTTAGTGCCATCCATAAATTACTACAATTTAGGTAGATATTTTTCAAGATGGCCAAGAGGGGGTGAGGGTGAGGGACGAATGTGGGGGATGCTAGACGGAGAGAGTATGAAAGTGACCTAAAATTTGGGATGTTTCAGTAATTTTTATATAAAACAAAATTATTATTTTTTAAATAGGGGTGCCATGACATCAATGTGTCATCAAAGAGAACCGCCACTGAGTAAACCAATTGTTATGGTTAGAAGAGAGGGGATTGGAACAATTATACCACTTTAGTCTGTGTTTTGTTCTGCACCGGTGAGAATTGAGTTTGATATGATTAAGTTTAAACTTTAGCAAAAGTAATATTTAAGTGTTGAATGTAATTGATTTATGTTTGAATACAATAATTTAAAATTAATTCTTATCAATTTATGTTGTTTGGGTAGTTTGAATCAAAATTGTTTTTAAAAGTATAATTATCAAAATGAGTTTTAATTGTATTTCAAACTATATTAATATTTTGTTTTAGATAATTATTTAAATTTATTTTATGTTATCAATTTAAATTCTGTATAGATTATACAAACTTGTAAAATAAAATACATGACTTTTTTTTACCAATTAAAATAAATACGTAGCATGATTGAACAAGTAAAAAAAATATATAAGGGACATAGCATTTTTTTCCAATTAAAATAAATACATATGACTTGATTCAATTGTCCCTCATAGTTGATATTTATCACCTCTCTTCCAAAACGAAACTTCGTGAATGAAAAACACTAGGCAATTTTTTTGCTACGTGGAAGCTTGGAGTTGAAGCAACATTAAATTTTGTTATCTGTTGATCAACAATGTGGTTTCTTTAGAATTCCAACCTTCCAAAGCTAAATTATTTTGTATTTGAAAAACAAGATTAGGAGAATATAGAGTTCCAACAAAGCTTTTTTGCAACCAAACCAAATTATCCTTTAATTTCATTCCTCCATCTCCAAGGTTAGTTCTTGGGGTCACATTCATTTTTGTAATGGTTTTTTCAAATTTGGGGATATGTTGCAAATCTTGAATAAAAATGTATTTTATGAAACAAGTAGATTTTTTTAATTTGTTTGAGACTCGATATTATGACTAAAGCACACGAGCAGAATCAAACACAAAAAATTGACCCATCAAATTAAAAGATGTTTGATGAATAAGGTCAGGGTGCTCCAAAGAAATAAAGATGAGATTTTTGGCCAAAAACAAATTAGGGCAATTGAAAAGAAAAATTAAGTGATTCGTCTTCATAATTCATATCATATCATTGGGGAAAATATTTAGAAAACATCATCAATGATGTAGGCATCAATTATGTTACCGTGAATTTAAGAATTAAGACATACACTATTGGCCTGTCTTTATTAGGCCTCAACTCTTTGATTTTTTCACCGATGACATCTATCACAGACGACACCATGTTCACGTCATAGTCTTACTCAAAGAGCACATGCGTACGCACGCACATGCGCACATGCATGTGTGTTTTATGGACACACCTAATGTGGAACATTTGCAGCGGATTTTGTTTCCACACTTAAATATTACTTTTGCTCATGTTTTTGACACGGAAAAATTATTATTATTTTTAAATGTATTTAGCGAATTGACATGTGGTCGGTAGTAGAAGATTTGCTATTCACGGGATATGGCTTCCAAATATTAGAAACCTCATCCAAGTAGATGCTCCACCAACATTAAAAAAGTGAGAGAATTAACCTCAGAAATATAGCATGGTTCGGTTAAACTTTAATTTCTCGCCATGATGATCAAGTTAAAAGCAACAGTTAACTAAAAATAGATATATGCGTCCACAAACATAAAAAAAAAAATTTGTTTTACATAAGTTTTTCTAGTTTCCTTGGTTTTTTTTCCCTATTCTGTCTATTATACTCAACATATTATTTTATTTCATCAGATTTCTACAACAACAGATGTTGAACTCCCTACTTCATGAGCCATTAGGGGATGTGTCATGTGTATGTGATGAGATTTGAGCAATACGATAATTTTGCTTATTTTAGCAAAGTTCAACATTTCTGTTTCAATATTTGATGAGATTTGATATTAATACCCTTACTTCACCTACATCATGCAATACGATAATTTTGCTAGTATCAATTTTTTCATGACCCCTAATGTGATGATCACGTGCATACGATCTTCCTCGGACATGCATTTCTAACAATACGATAATTTTGCCAGTATCAATTTTTTCATGACCCCTAATGTGAAGATCACGTGCATACGATCTTCCTCGGACATACATTTCTAACACTAGGCAATTTTAAAAAGCATAACCAAAATTGGACAATATTTTTGACTATCTAGAAAAAAAGCACAAAACGTAAAGAAAAGTATAATTTAACAAGCATAAATAATTGAAATAAGGGTCATGTTAACTTGTGTCCTTAGGGCATGTTAAGCAACTAATTAAAAAAAGCAATTTTGCATTAAAAAACATAATATGTTAACTTTTAAGAAGTCGAACATATGACTTTTGATATGTATATTTGTATAATAAGTTTCTTAACATGTGCCCTTGAAGGCTCAAGTTAGCATTTGCCTTAAAATAAACTTGTATTCATTATTTGTATTTTTTTTTATACAATGCATCATTTAGAATATTGTCATGGCTTCCATAATATAAAAGGTTTACAATTTCCAATTGAAGGGCAAGACTTGTAATTGTTTCCCGATTGATCCAAACATAGCCTTATTTCAACTAACTCATTTGTACAATAAAGTTTTGGGTCCAAACCAAAACTGTGCTTTCTTAGGGCATCAATAATTTTTTGTTGAGGATGACGGACATTAGGGCTTGGAAAAATACCTTCTTGTCTAAGAATATCAAAAACATCCTTTTTACTCCAAATGTTTTGTGCCAGCTCAAAGTAACGTGTTTGGTTAAAATGTTATATGAGCGGCTCCCGTGTTTTCTCTACTCGTACTGCCAAAAAAATTATTTCGTGGTCCCTTTAGATTTGGTCAAGAATGATCAAAGTTTCTCTTCAATGTTCTATTATTTTGATGAAAATAAAATAATGACAATAACAATGATATTTTTGGGCAAAAACAAATTAGGGTAATTGAAAAAAAAAATTAAGTGATTCGTCTTCATAATTCATATCATTGGGGAAAATATTTAGAAAACATCAATGATGTAGACATAAATTATGTTACCATGAATTTAAGAATTAAGACATGCACTAATGGTTTGTCTTTATTAGGCATCAACTCTTTAATTTTTAACACAGGTGACATCTATCACACACGAGCACCATGTCCACGTCATAGTCGTAGTCGCAGTGCACATGCGTACGCGCGTGTTTTATGGACACACACCTCATGTGGAACATTTGCAGCGAATTTTGTTTCCACGCGTAAATATTACTTTTGCTGAGGTTTTTCACACTGAAGAATTATTATTATTATTTTGGGTTAATAGTGTTTTATCCCCTTTTAGTATACACCATGTCCGATTTTCCCCTTGTAAAAATTTTATTTGGATTTCGTCCTTGTAATTTTTTTTTCTTTCAAAATAAACCTCTGACCCATATGACTCAGCAGATTTGCTGAGTTGGCGTTGACATGGATTTTTTTTTTCATTTTTCATTTGCCACATGTGTAATTCATTTACACATCATATTTAATAAAAAAAGTAAAAAAAAAAAAAATCTGAAAATTCATTTTCAAAAATTAAAAAATCGAAAAAATTAGAATAAAATTCAGATTTTATTTCAAAAAAAAAATCTGGAATTTAATTTTCAAAATAAAAAAAATAGAAAATATATTTCGAAAATTGGAAAAATAAAAGTTTTTATTTTCTAAAAAAACAAAAATAAATTGTAAAAAAATAAAATATTCTGGAAAATAAAATAAATTTTTTCTAAAAAAAGAAAAATTCTGGAAAATAAAATGTTTTAAAAAAACCTTTTTAAAATAAAAATCGAAAAAAGTTCAGATATTTTAAATGTTTTTTAATTTCAGATTTTTTTTTTGTTTTTCAATTGCAGGTTTTTTTAAAAAAAATTCTGGAAATTTTTCGAAATAAAAACTTGTTTTATTTTCCAGAGTTTTTCTTTTTTTAGAAAAACAAAAAATAATTTTGGTTTTTTTAGAAAAATAAAAACTTATCTTATTTTTCAGAATTTTAGTTTTGTAGAAGAAATAAAAATCTGAATAAAAACTTTTGTTTTACTAATTTTTGTTGTTTTTTATATTGAAAAATTAAATTCAAGAATTTTATTTTTTTAGAAATAAAATCTGATTTTTGTCGATTTTTTTTTAATTTTCAAAACTGAATTTTCAGATTTTTAAATTATTTTTTTATTAAATATGATGTGTAAATGAATTACGCACGTGGTAAATAAAAATAATGAAAAAAAATATCCATGTCAGCGAATCTGCTGAGTCATATGGGTTAGGAGGTTATTTTGGAAAAAAAAATTACAAGGATGGAATCCAAACTAAAAATTTTAGAGGAAGAAACCGAAAATGACATGTATTAAAACACCGTTAACCTTATTATTTTTTAAATGTATTCAGCGGATTGACGTGTGGTCGGTAGCAGAAGGTATGCTATTCAGGGGATATGGCTTCCAAACATTACATACCCTCATCTAAGTAGCTGCTCCACCAGCATTAAAAAAGTGAGAGAATTAACCTCTGAAATCTAGCATGGTTCAGTTAAACTTTCTCCTATTCATTATATGGCACTTTAAGAGATGCCAGGAACCAATAGTACGTTAATAGTTATCGTTAAAACACTATACTACCTCGTAAAGCAACTGTTAACAAACTTAAAATAGATATATGCGTTCGTAAACATAATAAAAAAAATATTGTTTTACATAAAGCTTTTCTAGTTTCCTTAGTTTTTCTCCTAATCATTTTTTTTGAATGGTTCTCCTATTCATTCTACTAGATCGTCTACCCGTGCTGCCGCACGGGTCATATACATTGAAAATAGAAATTCACATCAAGTAGTTGATTGTCTAATTACTTGTCTCCATTAAAACTCGAAAGAAATTCTTTTGGCAAAAGGTATTTTAGAGATAACAATGGTATATTTGAAGTATGATATTTTTTTGCCATTTGAAAATTTATTTATATGATAAACATATAAATCCTGGTTAGTTGAAGGGATTCATAAGCCTAGCTCAGTTTGGATCTTGCAAATATGTGTTTTGAGTTTTAAGTTGTGCTTGCATTCTCATCTACATATAAAAAAAGATTAAAAAAATTCACAAGAATACGCTCGCAATAATTCTCTCAGAAGCTGAGATTTGGAATTGTGAAATTTAACTATAATTTTTGAGGGAAAAAGATTGTATTACACTACTAAATGAAAAAGATTGTATCACACTACTTAATGAAATGAGCTGAACAAAGGCCACCTAAATAACACTTCATGTACTAAGAGACAACATCTTCAAGAAGCCTCGAGAAAATAGTATCACATGCCACACACCAAAGATCAAAACGAACAAAAGTAGCTGCAATATTCTAAAGAAAATCTATAGATATCAAATAACAAAATAGATACTGCAATGCCAATCATAAAACCTTCGCTCCAACTCCACCAAAATCAGTATACTTCAAAAAAAAAACAGTCACCTGTCAGATCTAGAAAAAAAAACACCTATAAATACCATTTTAAATCACCTATCACATGATTATATCTAACTCAAATAGTATGAATGCAACACAATCTACAATCAAAATATTGGATATTTTAGATTGTGCTTCATGTTCCTCCTTAAACATATAGCTTCAACCATGTCAATGATATTCTCTAACTGTTAAAATTGCCATAGTTATGCTATTAATTAACTAACAAAATGATAGATTATGCAAAAGATTCAATGATGAGTTCCACGTATTCAAGCAAACATATATATGATCTTTCCCGTTATATGCTTCTTTAGATGAGTGGTCAGTCAACCTCATTTCTCGTGGTCATTGTTAGTATATATATAATAGAATAGTTGTATCATAAATTAGTAGTAGAATAAAGCAAGAGCAAGTGCTAAATAAGCATAGCCAGTGAAGTGATATTACAAAAGTATACTCTACCAGAAAACACACTGAGGTCCAAAATAATTACAAAAATGAAATAAAAAATTACACCAATCATTATGACTATCAAAACTGTTATTACTCATAATTGTATTTACCTGAAAAGACATCAGCTGCAAAATTCCAAAGCATTTGAGTAACCATTAGTAAATGTGATAAATTGAAACCAACATTCCTGCTAAATCAACATTCCTTCATGCAGTTTTTCAATCAAACCAATGTGCTTGCAGAAACTACGGCGACCAAACAAATTCCTACGCTTGTGTATTGAAATAAGCTACAAAAATCCCCCACAACAGCCATAGATGTTGAATGGATATCATATAGCATAAGAAACAAAAGGAAATAAGACCGAGAGAACATCAGAAACCACCCCTAAGAAAACATACCAAACCCAATAACACTAAAGAGCTAAATCACAACCATCTAAATTGATAAACCAGCATGAGACATTTACAAACAGCCAGCAAAAACAGGCAATAAATTTTTTTAAACAGCTAAAACAATTGCATACCAAAGTTAAGAGCAGGAAAAAAAAAGGATATGTTGCAGCTGGAATACGATGACACAAAACAGAATGCAGGGGTGGAAGAAACATTGCTATGTAGCAGCTACAATCTGAAATACCTCTGTTGAACAACATTAGTCCACTCCACATGCCAAAATCCAACTCCAAATTATGAAGAAAATTACCTCGAACACTCTCCGATTCTTGTGAAAATTACGTTGAACCAACTCCGAATAGTTAAGCACAAACATCTGAATATGAAAATCCAACATATAGATTGCATTAGCATATAAATTACCTCGAACTCTCTACAATGATTTTTGCAGCGCAAATGTCAGTCATTCAATCAAGCTTCTGCCATAACATATCTTCTTTCAAGTAATTCATAAGTTAAGCAATAGAAAACTTCAAAAGTATATCATAAAAATCATCAAATATTGCAAATATGATATAAAAAATAAAAAATAAAAAAAGTAAGGAGACCAATAACACTCATCACATGGGAATTTTTTAGGAATGAATAACCGTGGAGACTTTCAGCACGAATTTCGGCGGCATAACTTTAATATTCGATTCTTTTTCAATTGGGTTCTTTAGCATCATAACTTATATTACTTTCTTGTTTCTTGTTTCTTGAGCACTAATTTTTCATCCAACATAGAAGCAATGAGATAAAAAAGAAACAGAAAATCAATGGAATCATCTAAGCCAACTGATACAAAGATTAGCGTTTCTGTCAAAAATATGTAGTTTTATTCATAATTTCGAAATCCTTTAACAATTACTTTTGATTAAACAGAACATCACCTTGCTTTTTTCCACTTTTCATTCTTAACAACACCGTCGTTTACCTGATAAAACCATAAAAAGTACAAAATTTAAGTAATTGAACGTTAATTATTGTGTGCTTTCCCATGCAAGCAATATGAGTCCATCAATACTAGATTGTTAGTTGAGTCCATCAATACCAAATCACACACACAATTGCAAGGTCTCATATTTGAACTAAGGTGAAGATGTCTAATCTATCAATACTAGATTGTTAGTTGAGTTACGTAATTATAATGACATCTCGGGCTAACGACGTCGAACCAAAATGGTCAAGTTTTTTCAGGGCTATAATTATGTTTGTCGTATGAGTCCATCATGACAACCCAATAGGTTGAGCCAAAATTGACAAATCAAAATGGTTATTGATCAATAAGTCCCACAAATTACTCAATCGATCAGGTCATAACTTTCAATGAACATTTTTATGAGTGAATATAACTTCCGATGAGGATTCTGAGGGATTTATTAAGCGATCACCAATATTTTTTTGGTATAACCAAATATGCATGCAGGGGGAGGATATAGAATGTAGTCTAATAGGGGTCATGGCTACCCCCTATTATTTTTTAAATTTTTGTAAAAGACCCCCCGCCCCACCCCCACACAGACTAATTTTTGCGGTTACTCAACATGCTTGTACATATATAAAAGTTTTTTATGATACTCAACACAGTTAAAGAGTTAGTGGAAGTTGAGATATCTGGAAATAAATAATCAACAATTATAATTCTATATCTATAATTCTTAAATACTCATTCAAGAACTCATTTTCCCTTTCCCTTAAAAAACTCATTTTCACTTTGTATATCTCATTCAATCAAATCATTTACTTATTCTATTTATCACGTCATTCTCTCAATTTCTATGTTTCTTGTTACAACATCTTTGATTTCATAAAGTTTTCTAAGAGACTAAAGAACTTTTATGTATAAGATGATAATGTGTTGTGTTGGCAAAACCATTGAGATTAGATAAGATCAAATTAAGAACCATATCATCCTCTTATATTATTAAAATGAAAATTGAAATAATAATAACATAAAAACGTAACACACATGTGTTTTATTGCTGACATATCTTATCTTATTAATTTAAAACAAACATAGAAGTAGATGATTCATAAGCAACCAATCCTAGCCAGTGCCACCAAACATACCCTTAAGCTCGATAATTTGTGCAGCATCAAGAAGAGCAGTCTTTTGAATTGTGGGAGTTGGTAAGTCGTTACCAAATAACAAAATAGTAGATACATGTATGCTAGGGTTTGAGCTACTAAAAGCAGCAATAGCAATAGCATTTCCAGCACCAGAGTTAACTTGAAAATGCAATAGTCCTTTTGGAAAAACAAAAACATCACCAGGATTAATAGTTTTCACCAAAAGTTTTGTAGGTGTGATAAATCCAACAGTAAGTTGACCTTCAATAACGATTAGTAATTCAGTTGCATCAGGATGAGTGTGCATTGGTACACTTCCATTTATACCAATATCTATTCTTGCTGCAGATAAACCAAGTCCATTGAGACCTGATAAATTACTGACATTTACAGGGGTTAATCCAACTTTAAAAGGGTTTGCTGTGCTTGCAGCAGCTGCTAAGCTAGAGTACATGAAATCATTCGCTGTTACAAATTTTTCTGGTTTGCATGGATAGCCTGAAGGGGTGTCTGAAAGCAATAAGTTTGCTACACAGAAATCATCAGAATCAATAGCATTGGAGGTAAATGAGATTAGGGCAAAAAAGAAAAGAACAATTTGGATCATCTTCATTTTTGAAAATTGTGAGTGGGATGAGAGAATAATGAGATTGGTTTGCTATTTATAGTGTTAATATTCATACAACAAGGTGTATAGAGTCTTAGCTTGCTTAGTAGCTGTAAAATGTAATAGCTAGTAATAATTTCCTTAAGGCAACGTAACCTTATAGTCATCTTGCATGAATGTAAGCTGTTCAGAAGTAATAAATAAATAAATGCCTCTGCCTATATAACTAATTTATACCAACCTATCTATGTGTCTATTTCTATTTATTTATAACTGATTTAATATGAGTTCAACAATTAGATGATAATCAGATTTATTCCATCTAGATCTATATTATATAGGAGGCAACACAATTGTATTAAGGACTTTGGTTAGTAATGCACCCCTCATCCAAACTGTCAATTAAATTCATTATATCATATCATGTTTATATAATGATAACAATTTATTTTAAAATAAATTCAAATATTAAACAATTTTTTTTAGGAGAGTACCGTATCCAACTAAACTTCAAAGTAGCTAAGAATTTCTTAAATAAGAACAAAAAAGAACTATCATAACTATTACTCAGGGATTAGGCCCGTCCCGCTTTAACCTGCAAAAAACGAGATGGGTCAAGTCAATTTTAATGACTGAATCCAAAATTTCACATACCCACTTAGTAGCAGGCCGACGACTTGACGAGCTGGCCTATCAAACAAAAAAACTAATTTTATTGTTATAAAAAAATATGTTAGTGTTATTAAAAAAACAAATTGGCAGCAAATTTATTTGTGTTAAAGATAAGCTTATAAGACAAATTTAGGCTATGAAGGAATATTGTGATGCTTGATGACATGTCATCTTACGTTATTCTTAACATATTTTTCAGTTATTTTTATTCAGTTTCGATCCAAAATAGAGGAGTTTTAGAGCAATTATATATGATGTTAGAGACATTTTGTAATGTTTTCATTTCGAGTAATGTAATTCTAGTTTTCCCGAAATATAGCAATTCTAGGGTGTTTTTGATGTAATTCAAGAAGAAATCATGTGAATTGCCAAAGCAAAGCATCTTGAAAACTTGAGAAGATTTTGGAAGACAATGAATGAAGATTCAAGAGGCCTTTGAAGACATTGCAAGAAGGAGAAATTTTGTTCCAAGTCCAAAAACAAGTTATATGGAAGAAAACACCGAAAGGACGAAGAAATGGGCGATTACGCCCGAGAAAATCCACTGATGTGCCCTGTGGACACATGTCATGATGCGCCCCAAAGAGTGTTTCAAGTACCCCGGGCATGCAGAAAATGCACCTAGGCGCCTAAGGCGTGTAACATGCGCACTTCAGGCATGTTGAATTGGGGAATTAACTGTTTTTTGCTACTTTTAAATGAAAAATCCCAGTTTATAGGCTCAAATCCAGGTGGAAATCAAGTATATAAATACAACTCATCTCATTCATATTTCTCATTTAGAATGAAACGTCTGTTTTAATTCTTTTGTAATTTGTCTTTAGTTACCATGAGTAACTAAGCCCTATTAGGGTAGTGTTCTAAGATGAACCTCTATTTTATTTGTTGGATCTATTTAATTGAAGTCTTTTTATTTAGTTTTTTTTTTATGAATCATGTTTAATTTTATTATGCAAATTCTTAATGATAATACCTGAAGTGAGGCAGACCTGAGTTAACGATAATTAGGGAAGTGACATACCTAAACTTCAGTGAAAACCTACCTGAATCAGGAAATAAATAAGATAACAATGTTAACCACCCAAATTAGGTAAAGTGTAATACCAAGGGTAAATGAACGTAGGAACTAGTATAATTACATCTTTGGTAAGGTAGACGAGATAGGGCTCTCGTTTGTAGAACTATCGAGAGGGAGAGTATGTTGATGTACTTCTATGATTCATAGATGAGGGAACATTTATGGCCATTAAGAATTTAGGAACTCTAATTTAAGTCTAGGCTTCAATTACCTTTGAGAGAGTAAAGACTCCACTTAAAACTTCGTACGAAGGTTCAATGTGCCTCTGGGATTATCGACCTTATGCCTTTGACGCACATATAAACTTAGATGTAATGGTTACAAGTCGACAGTTGGAGGGGAATAGAATCTCACGAACTCATCACTTAAATAGAAGACATTTAACCAATCCTTGAATAATGCTTAACTATTATTTAATTCCAACAAATGAATAGAGGGAATTCTAACCGCCGCTAACATTCTACAATAAAAAAAATATTAGTTCTAAACTCTCACTCAGAGCAAACAGATCAAATTGCACAAACTCCCCCCTTTTATCTTTTATTTTACTGTTTTTTGTTCTTAAATAAGTAACACGAATTGTCTAGCTGGAACGACAATCTACGTGAATATGATACTCTACTTACACTTTATTACTTGGTAAACGATTTGCTACACTTGCCTAAATCTAACCATCAACGCTCCACTTTAAATTTATTCTGACTTATTGCACAAAACAAATAAAGCATAGTAAGTTGATGAGTTGGTGGGATGGTCTGCTTCGTCCCTATCCGCTTCATTTTTTTCAATGAAGTGGGGTGGAACAACTAGAGAAAATAGATTCCAAACTACGAGTTGGCCCATCAAATATAGCGGGTTAAACAAGTCAGCTCGACGGATTGAACCTGGTTTACGACCTCTATAAATGACTATATGAGTGCGGCAAAAGAGTCCCTATATATGGTATATTGGTAAAAAAGGGTTTGTAAGAAAATGGTAAGCATGGCTAGGGAGGGGCATGCATGGGTATACTGACCCCTCCCTCCCTTAAAATATATAATGTAGTTAATTATTTCATTTTAGTTTTGGTTAATATTGAAATATTTTCACAATAATTTAAAATTTGGTCTTGTATTAATTAAAAAAATTGTCTCACAAGTTAATATCTTTCACTTTATATTTATTGTAATTGTAAATACACCATATCAAGTAAATTTGATATGTTTATTTTTTTCTATCATTCATAGTTTTACTAATGTGTGAAATAAGTGAGTCGTTTATTGTTAGACAATGATTAAATTTGAAGAATTCATATAAACCTTCAAAAGTTAACCCCTGAAATTGTTATACAATTTTTTTTATTTTATAAATATTATTACAATATAGATTAAATTTGAAGAATTCATATAAACCCTTAACCCCCCCAAATATCCTCCTTCAATATAATATTTGAGTTCTCCCAAATGAAAAGAGTTTTGTATTATGAAGAAAAGTTAACCCCCCAAAGCTATGCCCTCTCATTTTTCTCTATTTCTTCCATTTGATCATTCCTTTTTTCCCGAGTCCTCCCTTCCCTTCCCCTCCAAACTCACAAACAAAGCCTTAATGATTTCCTAGATCCGTCAAGTATAGTGACATCTCTACATTGTCAACAATGATGCATTTATACTATATATAAAGAAAATAAGATGTTTTAGGCTGACTTTTCTCCTTACAAATATACCATTACACAAATTTGAATATAAGAATGCTATTTTATTGATGTCATTCAAAAAGATAAGAATTTATATTATATTTGTTATATATTTTTTAAAGATGTTATATTGTTTGTATCATTGAAATAGATAAGTATAGTTTGTTACAATATAAAAGTGAAAAATATCTATACCTTTCTTCAAAAAAAATAAATTTATACCTATAATTTTAATCAAATCAAAATAAATTTAATCAAAATTTCATAAAAGCTATTGTTCGTAATTTATTTTTAACGAAACCATTGTTCGTAGTTTATACACATTAACATTATAAAAAGAAGATGAGACGGACATGCACCGAGTATCCGCTTGAACGCTAGTTCTTATAATGTTTTATTCTATCTGAGTATATATTATTGTGATATCTCTGCATTGTCAAAGTTGGATTTGTATACACATATAATATATAATTGTTAAACTCATTAAATTAGTTATAAATAAATACAAATAGATACATAGATAGGTTGGTACAAATTAGTTATATTGACGGAGAGACATTTATTTATTAGTAATGAACAACTTACATTCATGCAGGATAATTGTAAGGCAATGAAACTGAGATACTTTAAATATTATATGGAGACGTATTCGATACAGATATGTATCAGATACTAATATCATACAAATACTTGTGGATATGTACTTAAGAAGCATTGGATTTAATTTTTTTTAATTCTCAAAAATTATTTTATAATCGGATATTTATAGCATACTTTAAAGATATATGCAAATACTTATAAGATACTTTTTGAATATGTATCTCAGAAAGACCAAGGTGAAAAAATGTGTGAGAGTTGTGAAAGTTATGATAATGAGAAAGAGGGGACTCGGTCACTCAACATAATCAAAATTTGTTTTGAATTCTTGTAATAATGTTTTTATCGATATTCAGTTGTAAGTATGAAACTAGATTATTATGACCCTGAAAATAGATTATTATGAGTCGTTTATTGTTAAACAAAGACCAACACCACCACCCACCCCCACCCCTTTAGGCTTTGTTTGTGAGTTTAGAGAGGAGGGGAATGGAAGACTTTGGGGGTGGAAGATATGAGGAAAAATGAAGAAATCTTTTAAAAAATTTAAAAGTGTATTTTTTTAGAGAATGATAAATTAATGCATATGATTACTATATTTTTAATTTTAAAAATAGGGTAATATTAACCAATGCCCCCGAAGCACTAGTTAAGAAGCAAATATAATATGTATTGTATTGGAAATTGTGTTGTCGATCCTTTAAAAGTCAATAAAGTGTCTTTTTTAGTTTAAAACTTTCTCTTTATGGTTTTCTTAACTAGTACCTCGAGGGCACTAGTTAACACGACCCTTAAAAATATTATAATGACATAGATTAAATTTAAATAATTAATATATACCCATTTGAGTTTCTTAACAACCGCATTTGTCACTAGTTTACCATATCTTAATAGACTTGGTATCTCTGCAGCAAGGGGAGACTTTGGTATAAATGGAACTGTTCCAATGCACTTTCACCCTGATGCAACTGAATTGCTTATCATAGTTGAAGGCCAATTGTCTGCTGGATTTATTACACCAACAAAAGTTTATTTGAAAACTGTTAAACCTGGTGATGTTGTAGTTTTTCCAAAAGGACTTTTGCATTTTTTAGTTAACACTGGTGTTGGAAATGCTATTGCTTTTGCTTTTTTTAGTAGCTCAAATCCTACCACCCAAATACTTGATTATCTATTATTTGGCAACGATTTATCAACTTCAATAATTGCAAACACTACTTTACTTGATGTGTCACAAATTATGAAGCTTAAGCCTCAGTTTGGTGGCAGTGGCTAAGTTTTCTTATGAATCCACTTCTATGTTTGTTCCAAATTAAGTTATGTCAGCAATAAACGTATGTATGTGTTTCGTTTGTGTTTTTATGTCAATTTTCATTTTTTTTTTAATAAAGCAAGAGAGTATAATATGGTTCCTAATTTTTATATTGTATCAACGGGTTTTATCTTTACCAACCATTTGCATGTCATCAAGACTCGATATTTAAGAGCTAGGATTTTTTCTTTTTAAACAAAAAGGGAGCAAATGGAAGACCATTTGCTAACCCATAGATAGACTAAACGTAAAAAGTACAAGCAACTGGGGGCGTAAACCTGATCCAGTGGATAAAACAAAACATAAAAACAACCCAAAGATATTAAAGACCAGCTCAAACATGGTTAAAAAACAAGAAGTGCACAAATCGGTTGCTAATCTTGTAGCAGAAAGATATTTAGCTAAAATATAGTAAATTTTTAACATCTCTTACAATTTTAGCATAGATTTAATATAAATTTCAATTTGAAAAAAAAAAATCAATTGCTAAAGGTAAGTTTCGTCCAAAAAAAATCAACTATAAGAATCTCTTCATGCTAGAGAAAGTCAACTTTAATTTGCTGCTTTTTCTAGGGGATTAGGCATGCATTTTAACCAGGAACGTGAATTGGGAATTTTCCGCCTAGTAATAATGTACGATAAATTCAATGACTTGGCATTGCGACATTTAGGTATGTTGTACTGTTATGTCCAGTACTTAATGTTTGACAGATTAAAAACACCCTTAGTAGCATAATCCATTGTCGATTGTAATAATTAGCCATCATGCAAATATATTCGACTTTTATATTTGTTGATAGCAATGTCAAAGTGGACCGCCAAATTCGACCAAAGTTTTTGACTTTTTCCAAAGTTGCTTCTTCATAGGGTTCCTAGCCACCAAAATATCTTTAGTTGTAGGTTTATCCTTGATTTGAGTGGCTTATCATGTTTGTTTTGTGGGGTATCAGTGGAGTACGTTAGGTGATCACTTTTTGTGATTTCGTTTTCAAGGTTTGGTATAGTGTTTGTAGCTGGTAGGTTGAGAATTGGTTTTCTCTCTGAATTTGGCAGGGCTTTTCACGGTTTTTGGGTCTGTAAGCGACAACTCTAACAATTAAGTTAGGTTTGATTTTGGTCAAATATTTTGTTTTGTAGTCCATATAGAAGGTTTGTAATGACTTTATTTTTTCAGGAAGGCAACGCTGTTGGAACAAAATTCAATTTGTACAATGCCTCTGAAGTTTTGATGATAACAAAGTATTGAAGAACTATTGGATATGCTAATATATGTTTAAGTGTGCACGATCATAGATTAAAATTCATCAAGGTCTGAACATGTATGGGGGCATCAGAAGCACAAGAAAATTTGAAAATTTAGATTAGATCCTGAAGAAGCTTGACCTGACTCTGAAGGTCATCAGACTCTGAAGGATAGAAGACTCGGAGGATTTTGCGAACACTGTGAAGGACATGTCAGACTTTGTCTTCTTCTAAAGATGTCCCTATCAGACTCAGATAGTACAGTTTGTCTTCTGAATCATGTGCTAAGTCAAATTCAAGGACAAAATGAATGAAACGGATAATTCTATTTGCAGGAATATATTATGAATGTCTTTTCAAATGGTATTAACCATATCACGCAACATTCCAACATCTTGATTTGATTGCTTCTCAAGGACTCTTAATACGCTGACACTTCTCCAACGTCTCTCAAATACTTCCATATATAAGGAGATAAAGACTTGAAGAACATAACAAGACTCTGCAATTTTAATTTGGGCCATTACTTTGTCAAATTTTAAAGTGCATAAACAATTAATTATTTCTTATTAAGTTCGTATCTTAGAAATTCTAAGTCTTAAGAGTTATATTCTGTTTTGTAATTGATTACACCTCTGATTGTATATCAAGTGTAAAAATCAAACAATCTATTATTTGATTAAGTTAGATTGTAAAAAGTCTCTTTTAGTTGTTATTGAGCATTAGAAGTCTCTTGCTTGTGTGGTTGAGAATTTGGAAGTCTATTTTTTGTGTTTTTGAGCATTTGTAATTAGTCGTGATTATAGTAAAAATTCCTTAAAAATGCAAAGGGGTTGGACTACTCGTAAGAGGAAGCGGTATAATTGTTGTGTCTCTTCTTCTCTCTCTGCCGTTTATTCCACTCCACTGCACTCAGAACCCAAGTTAGAATTTTAACTATTTCAGACTCTGACCTAAAGGATCCAAAGGATCTCATAATATGTAATTGTTAAACACGTATTAAATTTCTTATAAAATTTTTGTTAATATATCTTAACTGTTTCGTATTATGAATTTTTAAAATTTCTCGTATCTCAATCGTATCGCATCCACACTCTAAGTTTTGTTGCTTTAAGAAAATTATTACTAGCTTAGTTAGTATATTTTACCGCTAATGCAACCTAAAGTTCAATGTATCTTTTATCTCATTAATTAGCACTATTAATGGCAAACCAAGCCCGTTATATTCTCTTATCCCAAATCAAATTCAAAAGATGAGGATCATTCACATTACTCTTTTCTATTTTTCTCTTCTCTCATCATATACCTCTTATGCTACTTCTGTCAAAGATTTCTGTGTGGCAGACTTACAGCTTCCAAACACTCCTTCAGGCTATCCATGCAAGTCAGAAACAAATGTAACAGCAGATGATTTTGTGTTCTCTGGCTTTGTACCTGGAAACACAATAGACCCTTTCAATGTTAGATTAACCACTGCATTTGTCACTAGTTTACCAGGTCTTAATGGACTTGGTATATCTGCAGGAAGAGGAGATTTTGGTATAAATGGATCTGTACCAATGCTCACTCATCCTGATGCAACTGAGTTAGTTATCGTGGTAAAAGGCCAATTGACTGCTGGATTTATTACACCAACAAAAGTTTATTTGAAAACTGTTAAACCTGGTGATATTGTAGTTTTTCCAAAAGGACTTTTGCATTTTGTAGTTAACTCTGGTGTTGGAAATGCTATTGCTTTTGCTTTTTTCAGTAGCTCAAATCCTAAAACGGAAATACTTGATTATCTATTATTTGGCAACGATTTATCAACTTCAATAATTGCAAACACTACTTTACTTGATGTGTCACAAATTATGAAGCTTAAGGCTCAGTTTGGTGGCAGTGGCTAAGATTTCTTATGAATTCACTTCTATGTTTGTTCCAAATTTAGTTAATGTCAGCAATACACCTATGTATGTGTTTCGTATTTGTGTTTTTATGTCAATTTTCATTTTTTAACTAAGCAAGAAAGTATAGTATGGTTCTAAATTTTTATAATGTATCAACGGTTTGCATTTTTACCAACAATTTGCATGTCATCAAGACTCGATATTTAACAGCAGGAAGCACAGGAAAAAAATGGTTGTCATGTTAAAGGCACAAAGTTTTCATTTTTATTTAGCGGTGACTAATTTCCGTTAGAAAACATGTTGGAAATACAAGGATGATCCATGCAGAAGAGTTAGGAATCAAACCCCTTACCAGTCACCACTTGTCTAAGAGTATTGTTGTCAAAATCCCGACTTAAATCTTAAAATCCAGGATTTTGCGACTTTCTTCACCTTCAACGACTCAAATCCATAGTAGAATTCCAAAATAGACAAAATCCATGGATTTTGATTGCGATTTTACAATTTCTTATAAACTAAGTCATTTATGACTATATACCATTTATAACATATATTTAATATTATTTTTTTTGGGTAAAATTCATCGATTTTGATTGCGATTTTACAATTTCTCATATTGATTCTACAAAAGTCCTTGAGTAAAATCCTTCGATTTTAATTGCGATTTTACGAGTCCCGATTTCGCTATTCCCTTTCGACCTGAAGTAAAGTCCCGATTTTGACAACCTTGTCTAAGAGGCTTAAATCCTTTGCCATTTAACCTAATTCATTGTTTTTTTTTAACAAGAACCTAATTCATTGTTGATAGCACGATGCAATTTTATTTAAAGAAACTACTGTTTGCATCTATATGAATATTGATCCCCTATATGTCAAACTTGAACTTCTACATCAACTCTTTTTGTTTAGGTGGAATTATCTCATATTATAGTGATGCTAATCATCAATTTTACTAAGCTTTCGGTGGAATTATCTCATATTATAATGATGCTAATCACCAATTTTACTAAGCTTTCTTGATAAAGTGTGTAAAAATGATGCTAAACACCAATTTCAATACCAGAAACAAGATCTCTCCTGAATCAAATATATATTTGTTGAAGTCAAATTGAACAATTACAACAGGTCTCGATAAATGAAATCAGTAACCACGAGTGGGAAGAGGTAAGAGGGATGACACATACCTTACAAAATTATTAGGCAGATGAATTAGAAGGAATAAAGTAATGAACATTGAACAAAACTTTTTCTATTACATACTTGAAAGTATCGTTGAGAGTAGAAGTACATAATCCGCGACATTATTTTCTCCGTTTTTATTCAAATTAACAAAGACTTACGACGTTGTTGAATAGAGGAGGGGACGGCTTTTTGAAGAATAGAGAGGCTGTGAAAAGTTTTTAAAGAGACTTTAGGGGATATCAATCAATATAATTCTCCTTTTTTTACTTTTATTTGTGTTTGTATTATTCTATTGCATTAAATTGCAAAGAAATATAGTCCTGGAAAATGTATTTGTACCATAATCTCAAATTATTATGCACACAAAAAAAAAAATTGGTGCCATGTTAATGGCACGAAGTTTTCACCATCGTTTAGTAGTGATTATAATGTCCATCAGAAAATCTATTGAGAATATAAGATACAAGATGAGTTTGTATGCAAGAGTTAGAGATGAAACCAATGAGCACTTGCTTAAGAGACCTAAATCCTTTAACATTTGGACCAATTCATCGTTGGACGTTGATACAATTAATTTAAAGAAACTCTTGCTTGCATCCATAGGAATTTTGATCCCCTCGCTACATAGAATGAATCAATCAAACTTGACGTTTTACGTCAACTCAGTTTGCCTTGGTGGAATTACCTCATATAAAATTAATATTAAAATTATTATATACATCATATATACTAATATAATGCAATCAATGATTCAAAATTTCAACTTAATTATAAAGATAAAATACACCATATCACCACTATAGAGTGTCGGGCTCATAAACTTGCATCAAACTACATAAAAAAAAACCAAAAAAACCTATCCAAAACATCCAAAAACACACTTCAAATTGTTAATGGATGTGTCCCAATTCAACAATTTGAACACCAAAAATACGCTTCAAATTCTTAAAATTTGGACAGAGTCATTTTTGGAAAAGCGAGTGCACGCGAGACACGTGGAGAGGTGAAAAATTCTCGAAAAAATTGAATTAAAAAGAGGTTCATATTAGAATGCGAAATATATATAGGGTGGGGGAGAAGTGTAGGTAGGGAATAAGGAATTCACTTGTTTTCAATCATGTTATTAAGATGCTTAGATCATTTTAAAACAAGGGCCCAGCAAGTCAAATATTGAGCCATACCAAAAATGGTAACATTAATAACTAGAAATAGATACATAGATAGGTTGGTATAAATTAGTTACGTAGATAGGTTGCTTACAATCATAGCAATTAAGCAAGCTATAAGGGCTATATGCACTTGTAAGAATATTAACACTATAAATACCAAACATATCTCTATTATTCTGTTATCCCACATCCAATTTTCAAAGATGAAGATGATTCAAACTATTCTTTTCTTTTTTGCTCTTATCTCATACACCTCAAATGCTATTGATTCTGATGATTTCTGTGTAGCAGACTTATCGTTTCCAGACACCCCTTCGGGCTATCCATGCAAGTCGGAAAACAATGTAACAGCTGATGATTTTGTGTTCTCTGGCTTAAATATAGCTGCAAACACGTCGACAAACTCTTTTAAAGTTGCATTTACCCCTGTAAAAGTCGATAAGATACCAGGTCTCAATGGACTTGGTATCTCTGTAGCAAGAATAGATCTTGGCTTCAATGGAAGTGTACCAATGCACACTCATCCTGGTGTAGGTGAATTTATAATCGTCATTCAAGGTCAAATGACTGCTGGATTTATCACACCTACAAAAGTTTTTATGAAAACTCTTAATCCTGGTGATGTTTGGGTTTTTCCAACAGGACTTTTGCATTTTATACTTAACACTGGTCCTGGAAATGCTGTTGCTTATTCTGCATATACTAGCTCAAATTTTGCCACTCATTTAACTGATTTTTTGTTATTTGGTAACAGCTTACCAACTCCCACAGTTCAAAAGACTACTCATCTTGATCCTCCACAAATTATCAAGCTTAAGGCTAATTTTGGTGGCAGTGGCTAGGATTGGTGTTGCTTATGAATCATCATCCACTTCTATGTTTGTTTTAAATTAATAAGTTATGTCAGCAATAAAACACATGTGTGTTACGTTTTTATGTTTTTATTATTTCAATTTTCATTTTAATAATATACAAGAAGATGGTATGGTTCTTAATGTCTTATATAATCTCAATGGTTTTCCCTACATAACACATTGGCATAGCTGCATACATATTCATCCACCTATATAAGCATATATTATTTTGACTATGAATGTGACACTAATTAGTTCTTTTTTTCTCCTTTATCCGAGTTTGAACTCAAGACCTCCAACTCGTTATTGTTAGCTCAAATTAGTTGAGATATCCAACCCCCTCGCATAATCATCTCGTGTTATATCTCTTACATCATAAATAAATAAAGGAAAATTATACAAATGTGACACACATAATTCTTTGTGACAACGGAGACATGCTGAGAATCTAATATATAAATTACTAACAGATTTAAAATATATGGTTTACATTGTTTATAAGCAAAATTAATTTTTGGCCAGGTGATGGAATATAATTATTAAGAAGAAATATCATAATCTGCACATAAATAATTATATTACACATTTTAGAATACAATACAGATATAATCCTATCATTCTTATCCTCTGCTTGCATAACATTTCATAATTTAGGCAACGCTTATTAAAAGTGTGCCCGAAGAGGGAGGAAATGTTGCCTTGAACAACAGGCAAAGCTCACGTGGAGGACGGTTGGAAAACGTCACTTATTCTTTAGGCAACTTTTTTTTTTTGCAGTTCTAGCAACATTTTCAACTGTTGTCAAAAAGGAAAAATATTGTACTGGCAAGTTCTTCCACCCAGTCGATTGCTACTAATAGTCCCAAAACTTCTCCAATTGCTACAGACATAACCGGTTCTAACCACATTGATTTCTCTCCCAAAAACATACCGCATCCATCTCTTAAACATATTCCAATCCGCACTGTGTTGTGGTACTCCGAGAATGGTGCATCAACATTACACTTGATAGAGTTTTGAGACGGACATTGCCATTTGATTCTATCCCGGTTCGGCTTATCATACTGCATATTTTGCTCCTCTTTTTGTCGTGCATTTCGTCACTCTGTCAACAAACAACTACCTCGGTTTATAATATCTGCTACTGTCCTTACCATTTGATGATCCCAAATTGAGACATTTCTACTCCTACGCAAGCTCCATACGTTCATAGCAAGCACACAATTCTCATCCCTTGACAAGAAACTCAATTTGGAAAATATCAGCCCTCCAATTCTACCATCTCACTGGAATGCAGCAAAATCAGGTTCCTCCATGTTTCCCAGCTTTTATTGCACTGTAGCAGGATGTGAGCGGCTGTCTCCTGCACGTTGTTACACCACAGTAAGTTTGCACCAATTTGCGTAACATAGTATTGGTAGTAGTCACTAAATTAGGATAACAACTATTATAGTTTTTATTAGGATTTTTTAACGTGTGCAACCTACACAAAATAAGGATCATTAATTGCTTACTTTTTCCCTTATTAATCACTCATTTTCCTATTTTATGGGATCCTAAGTATTACAGAAAACCAATACAGTAAAAGATGTACTCCAATAAGTACAGCTCATATGGTGAAAGATTGCACGGACATTTGATATTTCAGGCGAATTTGAACCTGCAATTCTCCACTACTTAGCAGTGTGTGTGAGTTTCGCCACTAAACTATTTAGAATAAAATTAGACTCAGTAAAAAAATGTGTATCATTTAAAAATGTCCACAAAACATGTATTTTGTCAACTTAGTTACTTAGCATGACGTGGGCATTTTACATCTCATATTCCGATAAGTGCCAAAATTAAAGTGAAGGGACTTAAAATGATAGGAGTAGCTAGCATCTAAAAGAAATAAATAGTGACTAAAACATATGACAGGGACCAAAAGCACTATCAACTCTAAATTAAATTTTAGAGATCAGACGACAACACTTCCTCCACAAACACGCTTACAACCGATCAAAGATCCTCAAGGACTGCTTGAAACAACAAAGCATCATCACTCCCTAAATACATTCTGAAGACAGAGATAGATACAACTTGTGAAAGAGGGAGAAGGAGAGCAGGATGGAAAGGAATCAACAATATAGATAAGAGCGAAATAGATAAAATCTTTTCATCTGCTACATGCTCTGAAAGAGAAAAAAAATTTAAATTCCTAAAAGGATAACATATATAGCTAAACAAGGCTAATTAAAGATTAAAACACTATAAAAATAAATAATAATGTTACTAGATAAATTTATTTATTAAAATGCAAGAAAGGACACATTTGTGGAACTACATTCACTTCCTTATCAACTTCGCTCTACCAAACCCCTTTGAGATTTGAAGTCGATCTGTTATACCAAGATGCGCCATAAGAAGCCACACATGTGTTAATAGTTCTCCACCATGCCTTAGATGCTGAGCATGATGAATTACCTGACAATGGCAAGCAGCATAAGCAAGCATTTCAACCCAAACTTGAGTGATAAACTTCCACATCTCTTTTGTCTCCCATTCTAAATCATCATTCCTTATCTCTCTTACATTTTTAGCCAACCTGAATGCATCAAATAGTACAGATTTGCTTCTATCACCTTTCACCTTTGAAGGACTGACTATATCGATATCTCGGCTCACTTTGTGTAGTATTCTACACACTTGCTTCTCGTCTTGTATAGAATGTCTATCCTTCACAAATTCAGTTGCCTCAGCACATGTATCTTGGAATCTTATCTCACCAATTCCATTAGGCAACATAGATGGTCGCATAACAAGAAGATATAACATATACTCTGATAAACATTTGCTTGCTTCTTTATAACTTAAAGTCCTTCCATTTTCCAAAACTTCTTCATCTGATTCAGAATTATAACATATATTTGTTGCAATATGCCATAAAATAATGCTTTGATCAAATTCTACCTCCACACTCCACCTTAATTTCCTTATCATTGTCTCCACCTTCTCCTCGTCCACAATTTGTAACTTTAGCTCTGATTTTAATCTTTCCAAAACTTTGTTGCCCCTATGGTCACAAAATCTTGTGATATTTTTCGCAAACTCGTCTTCTCCCATGTTTATCCCCTCTTTTATTTTATCCACGAAGTCTTCAAAGATTATTTCCTTCAAATCGCCTGTAATAGCAATATAAAAGTTAGTAAAAAAAGTTATTTAGTGGGATGTTAATTTGTTGATTGGTAAATGAGTACATGAGAATCGATAAACTAACTACTTACTAACAAACTCTAACTAACTTTTACATTTCTATTACCTTCGACAGTCTTTTTATTTGTATGCTTGTACTTCTGATAGGAAAGCCAAGCACCTGTAATTATTTTAGCAAGAGCACACTTTGCTGCTCTCTTTTTGAATGCTTTTCCACAACTAAAACCAAATTTGAGTCTTAAAAACTCGCCAAGATTGCTGTGTCTTTCTTTTCTAGCTTTCGATATGCAAAAGCTTATGAGGTTGAATTGACCCGTGCTGCATGACCACCTCTTCTTATACTTGACAGATTGAATTAATGAAATGACCTTACTACTTACCTTATTCTTGTGCATACTCAACCACAGAATTGTCCAGTCAGAAAACAGCACCAAAATTACTGAATATATTTCAAGGATGATAGCTCCAATAAGCAACACACTCGTGATGAACACATCCACTTTTGGATATTGATTCTTCTCCATGACAAAGAAAGCACATAACACACTAATAGTACAAGATAAAGTGACAAAACGTAGAAAACAACCCACCAAAGAATAAACAGTAGCAGCCTTTGTGTAGAACATATCATACATAAAACCAAGCTCAATTTCCATAACTTCAAACCCTTTCTTTCCATTTCCACTCAATAGAGAAGATCTGCTTTCCGAAACATCTTGAAAACTCAAGATGAGATCTGCAAACAGAAGCTTAGAAATCTTCAAGAATTTGTGTGCTTTTCTTACAGTTATTGCAGGACCATATATGTCATGATCAGTTTCTGGCAATGGGATGTTGATGTCACCTTGCGAAGGTGCGTGAGTATGATCAACACCAGTACCACCCGCTGCAGGAGTTTGAATCAGGCCTTGTACATCAACATCATACCCTTCATAAGAAGCTGAATTGTATGCTTCCATATATCTTGCATAATTAGGCCCTGAATCGGGATCAGGAAACAAAGACTCTTTGAATTGTTGGCTACTTGCACACCACAAAACCCAAATCCTTTCGCCAATTTTGATAAAACCAGCAATGAATATCGGTACCGCCAAAATGTTAAGATCAGCGTTTGTCCATGATCTAAGAAAGGTTAAAAATGCAACCACGACTTGTCCAACATACGTAACTAAACGCCTACTCCAAAGTGCATTGTCTTCCATAGAGTAAGCAGTAACAGTATCAGAACCACCAAGGTGAATGAGAAGAAGTGGACCCCACAAAGCTATAATGACATACTTTGGTTCCACAAAATCACCTTTGTTTTCTCCCTCTTTACTTGAAAGAACACCAAGTGAGGTTGTTGCAAACCAATCTGCAAACAAATAGGCAGACCATAGTATGATTCTGAGATAGATGCCTGTGTAGAACTTTCTCTTGTTTCCAAACAATAAGAGAATGATTTGGATGCCGAGGCTTAAAACAACCATAAAACGAAGATTCCAGTTGCTCCAAAAGTTCTGTAAACTTTCTGGAAAAATATGCATCATGCCTCTCCTTTGTGTCAACGCTAAACTGCTAAGAACTGGAATCAAACAACCAACCATACATGAAAAAGTAGAGATTAATTAAAACTTTCATTTTGGATCTATATGCATTACCAAAAACTTTGTGTAAAATTTATGTAATGAAGGTAAAAAGAAAAAAAAAACGTAAATAAGTTGAAGTCTTACTTGTAACCAGCATCCTAGATTATTTGTTTTGTACTATGTTGTCTTCAAATTGCATTGTACTGCTACAAAGGCTACTTAGGAATTGACTTGAGCTGCTTAAGAGTTTGCAAACTATAGAATAAAAAGTGCTTCCTTCTATAAATTAGTTATCTTTTACTCAACTGAAACAATAAAGATTGGCCAAAGGAGTGTTAGAGTTATAGCACAATCAAAATCTTCCACCTTACCTTTATACTAGTTTTCAATTGCCTCATAAGGTGGCATATAAAACAATACACATCTTTTGTGGGGAAAAAAAATTATACACAACTTTCTTGGAGTGGGAATAATTATTTTAATTCTCAACAACATACTGTTGTTTAAATGCTACCAACAGTTCATGAACATAGGTTCCCTAAAAAAAAAATATCATGAACATAGGTGTTCGTTATTCGGTATGAATCTGTTTTGAGACAAAGTCATTTAATCTTAAGATTTAAATATATGATTTAGATTGTTAATTAAATGTAGTTTAGATTGGATTGATTTAATCGTTTTTACCAATGCATAATTATACTATGTAAAATATCATATTAATAACGTCAACCTATATAACATATATTAATAAAAATTAAAAAAAATTAAGATTGCAAAATAGCACTATTTAATTTTGTATAGTTTTCAATTATTTTGAATGGGTTTGCGATTTTTATTTAAATCACAATATTTGAAGAATATGCATTAAATGGTTGTTTTATACCAACAGTTTATGTAGTGCATAGACAATGGCTGACAATGCTGTATGTAAACTTGGTGAACTGAAAGCACCACAATCGTGTTGTCTTTAAAAAAATTGAAAAGGCAGAGAAACTTAGGTTGTGACTTCACCATATGCATGTCAGTATTAATCTATAAATAAATTCAATTATTAAGGACATTAATTTCTAAACAATGACTTCGATTTGCAACGAGTAAAAAAAAGACTTAGAAAGTAAACGATTAAACTTTGATTAATCACAAATATGAATAATTTCGTGTGAGCATTGTGAACATGCTTCTAAAATATACTAGCATTAGTATATCGTTATCCAATCTTCCAAGTTGTCTCGCGGTTTTTAATTAGTATGCTACAGCTCACTCAGATATGCAATCTCATATTTAATACAACTTTTTTTCTTAACATATCCAATCCGTTACGAGACTAATCTTCGAGTTGACAGCAAGACATTTGATATAGTTCTTTTTATTACAAGGTTATGCTACTCCCAAATGGCCCGACGCTAGGAATGAAACTCCGGGGTCTTTTTCATCAAGAGTCATGTTATCAATTCTACAATCACCATGTTGGTACACCTTGTTGAATTTTTCAACAAAGATAACAATCTCAAGTTTTGAATTAAATGCATTTTTTAACAGGACTAGAATGCATTTTTAGTTTCTCTGTTTTACCCAAATATGTGTTGGTCCCTTCATTTCTAATATTGCGTTTTTGACCCCTCTACTTCACAACTTTCAAGATCATCCTCGTCAAATTTTGAGATTTTTTTCGTGTGGCATCATCACGTCAAACATGATGCCACATCATTTCCATGTCAAAAATAGAGAAGCCAATTCATTGGTATGTCATTAACGATTATGTCACATTATTGGTATGTCGCATCATTAACATCGGAGATGTGTTATTTGAACAACACATTACAATTTATGAGAGAACCATAGGTTTACAAAGAAAAATATATATTAACACAAAAACTAAAGCAATAGAGAAAGAGAAAAAATAAAAAAACATAATGTGAGTATGAAAGAGAAAGTTGTCACAAAAATTGGTTGCACAAATATCCTTTCTAGCGTTAGTTTGCTATTTATTAATATTTTAATATTTTTATTCAAAAAAAATATTTTAATATTTAAACGAAAGTGAATGAAGCAATCAAGCAGCAAAAAATATTTGCCAAAGTCAATACCTGGTTCGTGGAAACAAACCAAGTACTTGATAGAAATCTATTCACGTGAAACAGCAAGATTCTTGATCACCAGAGAATAGACCCGCTAATAACTTAAGTCAATGGATCATGGTATAGAAAGAAAAAAAACATGTGTATGAATCATCTCAATTTTCTTAAAATTGTTCACACAAATTTAAAAATTAATAAACTAAATTAAGTAACAGGAGGCACATTTTACTTGATAATTTTATATTTGCACGATAACAGCCAAAAGATGTTTCAGCAAGAGACAAAGGATAGTGACTTACCAATCTGGACAAGAAAAATGTTGTCAGCCTGGCAAATCCTTCCAAACTACTATGTTGTCTAAGTTGACCCCATGTATAGTTCTGTCCAAAAATTCACCAGAAATTCATTTCCATATTTACAGAAAGCAATGAGTCGGTTTTTTTCAAAGGGGGCTGACAAAATATCAACAGAAGCAACTGACAGCAAGTGCTGATAGCCTTCTGTGAGAAACACTTCTGTTTCCTTACAACAACCAAGCCTTATCCCACTTCTATTTACTTAAACGGGGAAAAAAGAACAACATGATTAACATTGAGATTTATATCGTTGAGATTCTTTTCTGGACTGCAGCTGCTGCACTATCTGTGTTTGCATTTATATCACTACGCTTGGATTATCTTCTCTCCGAACGTAAAGATAAAGTTAAGTGGATAGAAAGAAAATTGAAGTTATTAAAAGCTCTCTTAGAGGATCATAGTCAACTTGTGAAGAAACGAGAAGAAGCAGAATTACGAGTCCGTTCTTTCTGGGATATAGAAGACTTGTCTGAAATTCATCATCAGCTAAGTCAAGCTGAGAGTGAATGGGTAGAATCAACAAGAGATGTTGTGAGTAAAGCAGAAGGCTGTGTTGCCGAGTACAAAAAACAAAGCCCGGGATCGTTTTGGAGTGCTATTACAGTTATCTTTAGATTGATGACCATTAAAGATGTTCTCCGACAAATAGATGATGTTGAAAATGAGCTAACACGTAGTTTTGAAAAGAGAAATGAAAATGCCAAAGACATCCATATGTCAATGGAGAAATCAAGATCAAAGAGTAGAAGTCTTCTGGATCAATTTACATTTGAAGAGGAGGATAGATCTGTACCTAGAGAGGTCCATACATCTGTAGCAGCTCAAAGCCAAATGCAGAATAAGCCTTCTCCAAGTTTTGATCAATTGATGAATAAGAGCATGAACCTATTTTCTGGCATGGAAGAGAGATGGTCGATATACCTTCTACTTCCACTGCATGCTTTCCTGAAGGATTTGCGTCAGCTTCAGTTAATAACAGAAACTGAAAAGCAATGGAAAACACTAGCTGGAGAAATAATTGAAGATGCAGAGATCCACATTAGCAACTACTTATGGTGGTTTGAAACTTTTGACATAGTAAAGAAACCCAAGATGGACATTCCATTAATTACAAATCATTTCAGAAAGGATATGAAGCTCATTGTAACTCGGTTTAAGGATCTTCTCAAGTACAACTTAACTTTCATTGACAGAGCTGCAGAAAAGTCAACCTTCCACCCTATTACAGATGACAGAGAAATCGCATCAACCATTGCAAGCATTGAAAACAAGCTGAGAGGTATGGACACAAGCTCACAGCAAGTAGCTAAAGCGAAATTTAAGTGTGATAAATTGGAAGAAATGCATAAGCAGCTTAAGCAAGCAGAAAAAACAGAAGGGCTAAATGTTTGTGTAAAGCAACTAAAGTCCATCACTCAGAAGCTGGACAATTTGCTGGACAATTGTCAAAAATGGTATGTGACTGGACCTGTGGAATATCAAAGTGAGATAGGAAATGCTATCAATCTTCTTTATAGTTTAATAAAAACTTGTACCATCAAAAGACAGGAGTCAACCGAATTAGTTGGTTGTAAAAAAGAAGAACGAGATTTGGTCTCAAAGTTGACCACAGGGAGCGGTAGTAATCCTTCCACACTTCCCATTGTGGGGATGAAAGGTGTAGGGAAGACAACTCTGGCAAAGGTAGTTTATTACAACAAAGATATAGTCGAGCACTTCCCCGTCCGTGTCTGGGTGACAATAACTGAAGGAGCAGGCAACAGAACAAAAGCTCTGCTCATGAAAAGGGATGGGACTAAAGACCAGACATTGTATTTGACCCAGGTATGTGATCACTTGAAAGAGAAGCTATGCCTTGTCGTTCTCGATAATGTCTCGAAAACAGAAGATTTTGATAAGCTATATAGATTATTATATGGATCTGGATGGACAGATGGGAGCAGGATAGTGCTGACAACACGCTTTAATGATGTGGCTTTGCATGCCAACAACAGTAGCACCCCTCACCATATTCGACTGCTAATGAAGGAAGAGAGTTGGATGTTATTTCAGAAGGTGGCCAGCAGAAGGTTAGAACCAAAAGAGGAAAGTTTAGCAAAAAAGTTAGTCGGAAAATGTGGGGGCTTACCATTGGCCATCTTATCTCTTGGGTGTGTCATATCAGCGAATACAACTCCAACGAGTTTATCATGGGTGCTTGACCAAATCAATCATGGCCATTTCAAAAAATATTGGCTGCAACCGAAGGATAACAGGGAAGAGTTGAGTAATACTATGAGGGACTGTCTCTATTGCTTTACAAACTTTCCATTAGACTATGAAATCCCATCAAGGAGATTAGTCAATCTATGGGTTGGAGAAGGATTGGTACAACAGAACAACGGAAAGACACCTGAAGACATTGCAGAGAGTTATCTAGAAGAGCTGATAGACAGAGACATGATTCAAGTAGTGGCACTAAAGGGAAATGGAAAGATTAAGACATGTCGCCTGCCGAGTATGCTCAGAGAAATCATCTTGCAAAATAACAACAGAACAAGCCAAAGTCGGTACTTGGGTACACATTTAGAGCGGCGAATTTCCTATCATTTTTATGATCATGGCCTTAATGAAAACTCGGCCCAAGCTTTCAGCAAGAAAGGAACTCCCCTGTCTGTTCTTTTCTTTGACAAACGAGAGGGATGTAAACCAGGAGAACATGTAGGTAAGATCCTTTCAACGAGCATTGCAGATCAGCAGTTCCTAGAGACCAGAGTTCTTGATCTTGAATGCATATTCAGACCACAGTTGCCCAAGACTTTAAGTAAGCTCAATAATCTGAAGTATCTTAGCTTAAGATGGACTTACTTGGAGGAATTACCCCCATGCATATGTAAACTTCAGGAGCTGGAAACACTAGATTTAAAGCATACATGTATCAATTACATCCCTAGCTCAATCTGGGAATTGAAAAAACTGAAGAAATTATATCTACCCCAAAATTATCGAAGTAAACTTGAGGGCAAGCCGAGGGGACACTTCAACGAAATTCTTCACATACTATGGGGTGTGTTCTTGTATGGGAACTACCCTCTTCTTCATTACCTTCACAAGCTGAAGAACCTTCAAAAATTAAAATTAGCTTTCCAATTGAAAATATCAGAGCAAGAGACACTTGCAGAGAAGATTGTGAAGCTGGAACAACTTCATTCACTGACACTCAAATCAGTGGATGAAACTGGTGATCCTAAAAAACTTAAATGGATTAATATGTCAAAGTTGGAGAAGCTCTCATCCCTCCGTTTGTTTGGAAAATTAGAAGACAAACTTCGTACAAGCCTCCTTCCTAAAAATCTCACTGAACTCACCTTGACAGCTTCACAGCTATTAGATGATCCGATGCCAAAGTTGCAGAACCTGAACAAGCTTAAGTCATTGTGTTTTTATGCTGACTCTTTTATAGAGAAGAGGATGGTTTGTGCCTCAGTAGGCTTTCAACAACTTCAAGTGCTAAGATTCTGGAATTTGGAGAGGCTGGAAGAGTGGGATGTTAAGGAAGGAGCGATGCCTAGCCTCATGGAATTTGAAGCCCGGTCCTGCATAAATTTGGCGTTTCCAACTGGGCTGAGGCATTTGAAGACTATTAGAACTATAAAGATACGCAGAATGCCAAATCAATTCAAGAACGAAGCCAAGTTACTGCTTAACGTTGAGATTTATACAGACTGATGAACTCTCGCTCAGGATCACAGCCTTCAATGTCAAATAGGTAAGCTTCTTCGGCCCTACCTTGAGTCTCATATAATGATATAGTTTACTTTATTTTATTGTAACATGTCTTAGCCTTGTTCTCATTTTTATAATTTGAATGTGCATCAGAACAAAGCAGGCAGAAATATTTTTTTCATTTTCCAAGTTGCTCTATTTCCTTTTCAAGATTTCCAGACATTCAGAATAAGTGAAGGCCTTTTAAGTTGGGACTTTATGAAGGCTCTCCATGTAAACTGCTGCACTGTTATTTTCACATTGATTTCTCTGTGTTGTCAAATAAATTGCATTGTTATTTGGAACAATGTTAGTTTACATAGCTAATTTGTTGAAAACATTTCATTGAACAATTGTTCTGCTTAATCAAATAATTGTATTGTTATACTGTGTCGGTCTTTATTTACAAGACTATTTCATTGTGAACAGTTCATCGAAGAGAGGGAAATTAGTCCTTTTAAAGTTAGTGAGGCTATATCTGCCCGCATAATCTAAGTTTATCATGATTCAAGTCATTTGCATTCATAGGTAAATGCTGGAGATGCTGCAATATAAGATAATATCTCATAATAACTTCGATATCATATCTTCAATGTCATGTTAGAATGTTTTATCTCCTAGGATCAGTTTCTAAAATTAGAGTAATTTAGCTTCTTAAAAAAAATATTAAGAGTACCTTTAGGGTATTTCTAGAAATAGTTTTCATATTACTTTTTAGGCTTGATTACACTTTTGGTCCTCGCATTTTGATCAGCTCATGAAAATGGTTCTGCCTCTTTCAAATCGAACAAAACCGTCCCTAAACTATATGTTTTTTGCAGGTTTAGTCCTACCTCCTATTTTCAACTCCAGAAACGCAGAGAAATGAAAGGTTTAGACCTACCCCTATGCTCAACCATGAAATAAACAAAAAATAAAGCATGTGGGTACAAAGAATCTACTCTATTCAACACACTAACAAAAAAAAAAAC
>Ga0228710_1001201_pt1 | contig 37994 bp, 22 predicted proteins | sample MedpolnodulmetaG_FD_177995 | JGI IMG/M metagenome (GOLD analysis project Ga0228710, IMG submission 177995) | Root nodule microbial communities from Medicago polymorpha collected in Santa Monica, California, United States - pink nodules | ecosystem: Host-associated > Plants > Roots > Nodule...
CCCAAAAAGGGGAAAACAAAAAAGATTAATAAAAATAATAATATCTTTTTTTTTGTTTTTCCTTCCCTCTAAGTATGAGGGAAAGGAATGATAAGAAAGGTGAAGAAGAAGAAGAAAAAGAAAAAGAAAAATTATCATAGCTTTTTTTAATAATGATCACTTAAATATTTTCATTGATTCGGCAACTTCATCAATATACATAAATAAGTTTTAAATAATAAAAATCAAGGGTCTGTAAAAGATATTATTTGACTTTTATCTTTATTTTCATATGCTTCTCTAACATCAAGGATGCAACAACAGAGAAAACGGAAGCCTACTTTATAACCTTCTTATCATTTCTATGGAAAAATAGTAAGTCATATACACAAAAACAATACAATAAAAAATAAAGTTAAAAAATAGACTAACAAACATTACATAAATAAAAAATCGAGCTACAACATTTGGTTGAACTAAACAATAAAGTAAATTGAATCCATATCTTGCCAAATAAAACAACAAAGATTAAGTCATGTGTGAAGAATAAATAAGAGAAAGAAAAACTATCATACACAATTGAAGTATATCACCCCAAAATTGCTTAGAGAAGTTGAAGATGACCCAAAATCATATATTTATACACACAATAATCATAAATAATAGCGTAAGAAAGAGTAACAAATATTACATAAATAAAAAATTAAGCTATAACATTTGGCCAATCTAAACAATAGAGTATGTCGAGTCCATTCCGCTATAAAAAAGATAAAGATATATGTGAAGAGTAAAAAAGTGAAACAAAAACTATCATACACAGTTGAAAAATATCGCCCATAAATTGCTTGGAGAAGGAGAAGATAACTCTAAATCACATATTTATACACACAATGAACCTAAACTAAGACAATAACATAGTATCAATTCTCCTCTAAATCTTCCTCACCCTTGTTAGATATGAAACCATATATTCTTCCATGTTCTTCAAAGGTTATTATAGTATAAATAAATTTACAATGATTAATTAAATAAGGTGAATGAGAGGATGAAGCCAATTAATTAAAGGGGTTGCTACATCCCCTCCATGTGCAGTCTTTGCCTGAATCATATAGAAACCTCTTTCCATTTATTTTTTTATTGTCCATATGCAAAAAAGCTTTGGTGCTGGTTTGCTAGCATTATTAACAAAGTTATTCAGTTCACTCAAATTAAGGACATCTGGAAAATTTGTAATTTGCATTGTTCCCCTCAGTGTAAAGTGGTGATTAGGTCTGCTTTGATCAACTTAATAAACACAATATGGTTTGTGAGAAACCAATACATATATAATGATAAGGTGAAAAGCCAAGGATAATCCTTTGGGATCGGTTCAACAAATTTTTTTCAGCCACCAAAAGACCACTTCATTGTTGCAGTAGCTGCAACTGCTAAGCCACCAAGCCAAGAGACATCAAACAAGAAGGTTACAACAATGCCCCAAGACGTCCAAGCTGAGGTACATGTTAAGCAACACGTGCAGGTGCCTAAGAATCACGAGCCTAATGAGGATGCAATTATGGTGCAGGATCAGTCATCTGTGGTGGAAAAAACTTTGTTCAGTTTCGAGTTGCAGAATGTTGTTTGATGTGATTGAGAGGCCCCATGTGGATGCCCAGCCTTCCCCTCCTCCTATCTTAGAGAAAATTATTAATGACTCTGATAAGAATTATGAGCAGCCGCCACAGTTTCATAGAAATCCAGTTGTTCAGAAGGAAGTTGCATCTGTTGCACATTTGATTCTTCAAGGTAAGGATAAGGATATCCCTTTTACGCCCTACCTATCAAAGAGCCAAAAGAAGAAAGCTTTAAAACTATCTTGTGCGGTGATGCCAACTACCCAAAACTCAAATCAACCCACTAAGATAATAGCACCAAGGGGGAGCAAGGTTTGGCACCCTAATAGTAGTGACCAATCGATCCATTGAGTTTCGGTCTTTATAAATAGATTATTTCCTTTGCAAAGTAACAATCCAAATACTACATCAAAATTATGTACTCCCTTTGTATATATAAGATAATACATTTTAAGAATTAATTAAAATAAAAAACAATTACTTTGTTGACTAAAACAACGACATTCATTAATTCAAATTGGTAGACTACATCAATTGAGAATAAATTAAAAACTGCTAAAACCATAAGAGATGAATTTGCGTAGAATTCACAACATTCAGCTTAATATCACACGACGTCAAAATACCTAGAAATGTGGCAAAGCCTAATATGAAGACAATAAAGGAACTCAAATATTCTTCCGCAACATATCTCTCTCTGCCTGCTGCATCCTCAACATATATCTCTCTTTCCTTGCCTGCCACAACACCCTTGGTTTCATTTTCAAATCAATGGCTTTCAACTTCTCCTCCAATCTTCAATGCCAGAGACATGAAAACAGAATTGATTTGCTTGGATTTACGGTTGAACAGACAATGAACATTGCCAATTTCATTTGGATAGACTATCACGACAGGCATCTTCGTTGTGGATTTGTCTACAAAATGATTACTTAACCTGTTTTTCGATTTTCTTCATATTGGTATCTTTATAAATTGTTGGAGCTATTAGCTAACGATACTCCATTCTTGGTTGTTATTGAAAATCTAGCATTTGAGATTTTACAATTGATTGGAAATCTTAAATGGTATTTTTAGGGAGCATTGTGGTATGAACATGAACCATTCTTACTCGATCACGAGAAGTATAGCATTATATTTGTCGAGCAACTCGAGTGTAGTGAGAAACTCTTGACAAAAATAATCGATGATATTCAAACTAGAGAACAACAAGTTCTTGTGGAGCAAAGAGGAATACTGGCTCAATGGAATGGATCTGAACAAGTCTTGAGATAGGTAATGGTAAACTTGCTTTCCCGTTGTTGTTTCCACATGGCCAAGTGTTCAAGGTGCTATCTTGAGACTCGTTCAGATCCCTCCTTAGAACCATTTCATTGAGCCAGTACTCCTCTATGCTCTGCAAGAACCTGTTGTTCTCCGGTTTAAATATCATCAGATATTTCCGTCAAGAGTTTCTCACTACACCCGAGTTGCTCGACAAATATCCTATTATACATCTCATGATCGAGTAAGAAGGCTTCGAGTTCATACCACCATGTTCCCACAAAACACCATTTGATATTTCAAATCAATTGTAAAATCTCAAACTTTAAATTTTCAATAACAACTGAGAATGGAGTATTGTCAGCTAATAGCTCCAGAAATTTATAGAGATACATGTATGCAGAAAAACAGAAGAAATGGGTTAAACAATCATTCCGCAAGACAAATCCACAATGAAGACGTATGTTGTAATATTCATTCGAAATGAAATTGGCAATGTTCATTGCATGTTCAACCGTAAACCAAGCAAATCAATTTCGTTTTCATACATATGGCATTCAAAATTGGAGGATAAGTTGAAAACCATTGATTTGAAAATGAAAATTGAGGGTGATGCGGGCACGGAAAGAGAGATATAAGTTTAGGATGCGGCGGAGAGAGAGAGGGAGAGAGAGAGGGGGGGGAGAGAGATGATTCGGTTTATGGAGAGCGTACTATTGCACCTGTTTATATGCTTATGTTATTTATTATTTTAATAAGATAATTAATATCGTCCTTGACCAAAATAAATTAATACGGTCAATAATGAATAAATATAATAATTCAATGTAGTCAAAAGAAAAAACGTAAGTTTTCTTTTCCCTTACTTTCTTTGAAGGTTTTTGCACACAGAATTTCATAAACTATCAATGTGTTCATACCTGATATAATTGTTTTCTTGCTAACGTCTATTTCAGGACATTTTTTAATGATTACAAATTAAAAAATTATTCACTAAAAGAAACTTCAATTTTTATTACATGGAATACACAAATTTTCAAAAAGTTTACCATTTAAGATCCTTAAAGAGTGTCCTGAAATACTCGTTAGCGTTTGTTTTCTTTCTACAAGGGTGTAAACCTAGAACCCGCTCCAAACTTTTTCTATATTGATCTTCTTCATCCACCTTGTTGTAGAAGTGACTCAAAATTGGATTCTGGAAGTGCAAAATCGGGGCCTGATTTGGACAAATCGGTGGCCAATTTTGACTGGTTTTCCAGCCTTTTCCTTCGACAATTTTCGCCGCCCGATTTTGCGAAACAGCATAAAAATATTACGTATTTTTATGGGCTAGATTTAATCCAATTTTATGAGGGTTACTTTTACTATAAATATAGATCTTGTATCAGAGTACTAGTTTTTTATTTTATTTTTCAAAACTAGTGAGGTCCAGGCCCACATCATGCTCTACATGGGTCCTTCTCTGGTTATGATGTAAGTAATAATAGTGTCATTAAATAAGTACGGTTTCAAAACATTAAATGGATGAATGTGCAATGTACAAAAGGCTATATAGAGAAGAGTGGATGGAATGTATGTTTTGAGAGGGAACACATAAGATTATATTTGACATGGTAAACATTAGATTATATATGGATGATGAGGTGTTAGTAAGATAATTCGTAACTCTGATTTAATGTATTACTAGGTATATAACTCGTGCGTTAGACGGGTTTAATTAAAATAAGTACTTGAGCAAATGATAAAAATACTAATTGTGATAAGCAAAAGCACATAGAGTTAAATGATTGATAATGTTTAATATAAATTTATATTAAATATAGGAGGGTTGTTTATAAATTATATGAAAATTCATACTTGTTCAAATAATTTAAGGATAATTAATATAATTTTTGGTGGGTCTTATTAATATTTCATAAGTTTGAAGAGGTATATCACAATTCATATTTTATCCTAATAGTGTAATAATATAAGAACTTTTTATTTTATGGATCACAATTGTGCAGTTGGAAGATGTTTTGCCTTTTATCTTAGTATCACTTATTCTTTTCAACCAGAATTAGAGGCATTCGTGTTTTTTAGTCAATATTGCTTATAAAAAGGATTGAAATATAATGTTAGAATGTGATTCATATTTGGTGATTTTATCTCGTTTTCTCTCATATATATTGAAAATGCAATCCACGTGCTGAGATGACGGCTTCTTTTGGATTTTCCTCTCAAAATTTTACATAGTGAAATTTGATACTGACTTTTATTGTCCCATTTTTTTACTTTATTGTTTGGCGTACCATTTTTTTTATTAACTTATTTTTTTTTTATTTTGGCTTGTTTAAGCGAATTACAAAACTTGTTACTCATCAATTTATTAATTTTAATTTTATGTTAATATAGTATTGAGCGAGAGAGTGGTAAATTATTATGAAATATGAAGAAAGAAAAAAGTAGTTTAAAAATTAGTGAAACAGACAAATGATTGTCATAGTTTTTTTTAGTGTTTTTTGTTTCACCGAAAAAGAGGAAAGCAAAAAAGATTGTTAAAAATAATAATATTGTTCTTTTTTTTGTTTTTCCTTCCCTCTAAGTATGAGGGAAAGGAATGATAAGAAAGGTGAAGAATAAACTATATGAAAATTCACACTTGTTTAAATAATTTATGGATAATTAATATAATTTTTGGTGGGTCTTATTAATATATCATAAGTTTGAAGAGGTATGTCACGATTCATATTTCATCCTAATAGTATAATAATATAAGAACTTTTCTTTTTATTGATCGCAATTGTGCAGTTGGAAGATGTTTTGCCTTTTACCTTGGTATCACTTATTCTTTTCAACCAAAATCAGAGGCATTCATGTTTTTTAGTCAATATTGCTTATAAAATGGATTGAAATATTATGTTAGAATGTGATTCATATTTGGTGGTTTTGTCTCGTTTACTCTCATATTTATTGAAAATGCAATCCACGTGCTGAGATGACGGCTTCCTTTGAACTTTCCTCTAAAAAATTTACTTAGTGGAATTTTATACCGACTTTTATTGTCCCATTTTTTTACTCTATTGCTTGGCGTACCATTTTTTTTATTAACTTTTTTTTTATTTTGTCTTGTTTAAGTGAATTACAAAACTTGTTACTCATCAATTTATTAATTTTAGTTTTGTGTTAATATAGTATTGAGCGAGAGAGTGGTAAATTATTGTGAAATATGAAGAAAGTTAAAAGTAGTTTAAAAATTAGTGAAACAGACAAATGATTGTCATAGTTTTTTTGGTGTTTTTTGTTTCACCCAAAAAGGGGAAAACAAAAAAGATTAATAAAAATAATAATATCTTTTTTTTTGTTTTTCCTTCCCTCTAAGTATGAGGGAAAGGAATGATAACAAAGGTGAAGAAGAAGAAGAAGAAGAAGCAAAAGAAAGATTGTCATAGCTTTTTTTAATAACGATCACTTAAATATTTTCATTGATTCGGCAACTTCATCAATATACATAATTAAGTTTCAAATAAAAAAAAAATCAAGGGTCTGTAAAAGATATTATTTGACTTTTATCTTTATTTTCATATGCTTCTCTAGCATCAAGGATGCAACAACAGAGGAAACGGAAGCCTGCTTTATCACCTTATTATCATTCCTATGGTAAAATAGTACGTCATATACACAAAAACAATACAATAAAAAAAAGTTAAAAAAATAGACTAACAAACATTACATAAATAAAAAATCGAGCTACAACATTTGGTCGAACTAAACAATAAAGTAAGTTGAATCCATATATTGCCAAATAAAACAACAAAGAAGATTAAGGCATGTGTGAAGAATAAAAAAGAAAAAGAAAAACTATCAAACACAATTGAAGAATATCACCCAAAAATTGCTTAGAGAATGTGAAGATGACTCAAAATCATATATTTATACACACAATGATCATAAATGAAACAATAATAGAGTAAGAAAGAGTAACAACTTAACGTTGTATAAATAAAAATTAAGCTAAGACATTTGGCCAATCTAAACAATAGAGTATGTCGAGTCCATTCCGCAAAAAATAAAAAATAAAAAGAAGATCAAGACATATGTAAAGAGTAAAAAAGTGAAACAAAAACTATCATACACAATTGAAAAATATCACCCATAAATTGCTTGAAGAAAGAGAAGATGAGTCTAATTCACATATTTATACACACAATGAACCTAAACTAAAACAATAACATAGTATCAATTCTCCTCTAAATCTTCCTCACCCTCATTAGATGAGCAACCATATATTCTTCCATGTTCTTCAAAGGTTATTATAGTATAAATAAATCTACAATGGTTAATTAAATAAGGTGAATGAGAGGATGAAGCCAATTAATTAAAGAATTTTTTGTTTGGTATAAGTTAAGTAACAAATTTTAATAGGATAGTGAAAAACGAAAACCGATCAATTCAAGAAATTACAATAGACGCAAATATAAAGAATTTAAGATAAAACCAATTTAATATATCCATCCATTCATGCATAACACAGAGAACGGTAACCGGGGTATTTACAAAAGCATGGAATATTTGTAAGCCAACTTGTTGTTATTATTTCTTTAACTCATGGAAGAAGCCAAAGTGTTCATCAACATATATAATACATATATTTATGTTATTTTAATGGGCAATTCAGTTAGTTCTTATAAGGGGTTTTAAACTTGTTTCAATGTAGAATTTGTAAAATTTAACCATAATTGTATTGGATGTTTAATTAGAGATGAGAAGCTTCTCTAAAGCATGACACATAAGGATAATAGAGGTCTATGAATAACTCAAGGTTCAATTACAAAGATATATAGATAGATAAATAAATAGATATTGGGATGTAAAACAATCATTTAAAAACATATACTTTAGCTTTTCATTTTTATTACTACACTTTTTCTTAAATACAATATGATTTCAATGCTCATACGCAGATGCAAACACATGCTCAGGTATTGGCTATGCATCCATGAGCTACCACAAGAGTATTGGATGAAAAGAACGCCTCGTGAAATTGCTAGTGCAGATGGAACACCATTAATCATTGATAGTGCTACCCATAATCTTTTTGGACATTATGCGAGGGTTTTAGTATTTGTGGACTTGTCAAAGAAGATTTTTAATGAGATTTTAGTCAAGAGGGAGGGATTTTCTTTTCCGATTGAGGTATCATATGAATGGCTACCGGAGTTCTGCTATCATTGTAACAATATTGGTCAGAACATAACTTCGTGTTGTCGACTACACCCTTTTCAGAACGTGGAAAAAGTTGTTGTTGATAAAGGTAAAAAACTGGATACTGCTCAAAAACCAAATTCAAAAGCATGGAAAGCCAAGGATAATCCTTTGGGATCGGTTCAACAAATGTTTTTCAGCCACCAAAAGACCACGCCATTGTTGTAGTAGTTGCAACTGCTGAGCCACCAAGCCAAGAGACGTCAAACAAGAAGGTTACAACAATGCCCCAACACGTCCAAGTTGAGGCGCATGTTGAGCAACACGTGCAGGTGCCTAAGAATCATGAGCCTAAGAATCACGAGCCTAATGAGGATACAATTATGGTGCAGGATCAGTCATATGTGGTGGAAAAAACTTTGTTCAGTTTCGCGTTGCAGAATGTTGTTTGATGTGATTAAGAGGCTCCATGTGGATGCCCATCCTACCCCTCCTCCTATCTTAGAGAAAATTATTAATGACTCTAATAAGAATTATGAGCAGCCTCCACAGTTTCATAGAAACCCGATTGTTCAGAAGGAAGTTGAATTTGTAGTACATTTGATTCTTCAAGGTAAGGATAAGGATATCCCTTTTACGCCCTATCTATCAAAGTGCCAAAAGAAGAAAGCTTTAAAGGATGTCTATCACACCCGATCCAGGGACCTCCACCTTCTAACTAATGAAGATCTTTTACATGAATATCATAGGAGTAGGCAATTCAGACTCTCAAATTACGCTACTTTCAGGTACTGTTTGGTTGTCTTCTCTTCCTCTGACTTCGATGGCAGACTTTGCTAGGGATCGTAATGGATTGCTGATTTTTTGTTTCCCTTAGTTGGCTTTTTGCATTATTTATTGGCTTAAATATGGTAGTTGTCCCTGCAAATATGCCTCGTTTAAGTTTTGGTCCCTGTAAAAAAAAAAAATTGATTTTGGTCCCTGCAAAATTTTTTGTTTTTTAAAATAGTCCCTCCAGGGACTATTTTCAGAAACAAAAAATTTTGCAGGACCTGTTTAAAAAACAAAATATTTTGCAGGGACCAAAAACTACAAAATGGGTCCAGTCATCATGTGCCACGTATACAAGTCATCACAAAAATGGGGTCAGGGACTATTTTAAAAAACAAAAAATTTTGCAGGGACCAAAAACAAAAAAAATTTTTTACAGGGACCAAAACTTAAACGAGCCATATTTGCAGGGACGAGTGCAATATTTAAGCCATATTTATTTTTCGTTTCTTTCTGTATTTCAGAGGTTTTGGTTTGGTCCCCCTCTTTGTATATATATTTCTCCTTTTTTAAAAAATATATATTGAGTAGGTGGTATAGGATGGGGGTGTCAGCGAGGTGTAAACCGAGTTGGGATGTCCTTGATTCCCCTTGATGCCCTCCCTACTTTTGGCTTATCAAAAAAATAAAAAATACAAGAGTGTTTATTAAAATAAAAATGATAATAATTACAACAACAACAATAATGATATTCAAATTTTGTTGCAATAATTTTAATATTATAATACCTTTTATATGATAAATGAGCTTCAAGTAACCATCTACACATATTTGGTCTTTACCTAGAACAATCATCAATTAAATTTCACTTATCTTTCAACCAAATTTTGAATTAGTTAGAACCTATTTCCTGTGATAAACTTTATAGAATAGTCATTGTTGTTAGTTACTTTTCAACTTTACTTAAATGTATGAAATAGAGTTTGAAATAAAAGCTACATGCTTATTTATACATGAGCATAAGGTATTAAGGAGAGGAAGTGACTACTCTATATGTTTCTCCAACTATGGCAAGATCTCTTTTTTCGCCTTCTAAGATCAAGGTGGTTTGCAGAAGGAAAAACTTGCAAACTTATCAAAAATAAAATTCCAGCACCACACACATGAGAACTAAGATCAGGAATTCAAATACAAAAAATTAATATTACCAATGGAACAAGCAAAACTTTTGACTCGGGATGCAAAATTTAAGTACATGATTGAAATATATTAAAATATGAGAAACTACTGTAATCATCTATTAAGAATATGAATTACCAAATTCAAGTAGCCTTAATCACATTTTGAATAGCATATAAACAACCAGAAAATGTGTACAAAGTAACCCATAACTAAAAGAACAAAAAGCATATGTTGTTTTCCTCAGACCAAGAAATTACTAATCACACTTCTTGACAGGTCTAAAAAATCACTGTTGATAAATGTAAAAATGCCGCCAAAAGCTTTAACTAGATGTGAAAATCACAAGAACTCCCATGAGAAATGTGAAAAGGAAGCCACTTCTCAAAGTAGAATCTGCAGAAGATGAAGAATGTGTCTGCTTTCTGCAAGTATAAAGAAAGTAAAATTTTAACAATAAGAGAAGACAAACAAAACGAATAGTTAAGAAATTATTTTCAGAGATTTTTAAGAAAACAGTTATTGTGTTTGATACAATAATGAAAATCACTCTTCAAAAAATATTTTCACGTAAAACCACTCAAAATAGATACTCGTTTGAAACAGTTTAGATTTTTTTTCTAAATCAGTAGATAAAAGATGAAAACTTCAAAATGTGATTTACAAAAATAAAAAATAGGCTTGTAACAAACGGGTACAAAAACACTGTCAATGGAAAATTGAGATGTTACTTTTGTTTGTATTGGAGAGGGCCGCAATATAGAACATTTTCTGGTGCACCAGTCTCTGTGTCGCCGGCTTCTTCAGGATTGACAATCCTCAGATAAGTTTCTTGACCTAGGTACCACCTATCCAGATTTTCAGCTCTCAGATTCCATGATCCAACATTGTCCAGAGACACCAGGATTGCTGTCCATCCTCCAGGAAAAACCTGTTATAGTGGTAAAATAGACAAATGATTGATCGAGTCCCCTAGGAATTGAAGATTTATAATGACAACAGATTATCATGAACAATTGTAAAATACTCCCTCCAAAGGTATTTATGTAAACTTTAGACCAAATGCTTGTAACTTTTCCATTACATAGTAGTGCCATTTAATTAATAAAAAAAAATTATGTCCCTAATTTATTTTAAAAAGCACATGTCTCCATGCATAAGCTTGCTAACATGTAGAAATCATTTGAAAAAAACCTAAGGAACTCTGGTTCGAGTAAACAAATTTTGTAACCATTTTGAGAAACAATTTTGGAGAAGATTTTTGTTACACTATTTCCTATATAAATCTTTTAAAACCATGAAACATGTTCTTAGTAAACAGGCCCTAAATTAAAATAATAAGAAAATGTAGCTCGTTGTCACTTGTCAATATTACAAAACTTATAGCAAAACTTTTAATCAAAGAACTGATACAATTTAACAAATAAAATAATAATAATAATAACAATAATAATAATAATAAGAAGAAGAAGAAGAAGAAGAAGAAGAAGAAGAAGAAGATGAAGAAAAAGAAGAAGAAGATCACACACCTGAGTTGTGCTGCGAGATATTGCATCCCACTTATTGTAAGAGTTTCTTGAATTTTCGGACCAATCACCATAGTCCATCCTAAATCCAAAAAATCAATTGTTACAACTGTGATCATTTAACAATATTGTAATTAGTAACAAGAGAAAGTGAAAGGTGTTGATTCTTACCCAACAACGAAAAAGGAGTACCCATCCAGATGAAAGTTTTGAACAGAGGAGTCATTGTTTTGTAACACAATCTCGATGAACCCTTTATATGAAGCATCGATGATTGATCTATCAATCACTGGTGTTCTGTTCATCGGCTTGCTGGGAAAATCAAGCTTATAAATTCCTCTTAGCTGATTGTTGTCAGCGAGCCGAAACGGAATGTCGGGTTTTAGAAATGAGATTCCGTTAATTGCAGCTCGAGTTGTGCCGTTGATCGCCACCGGTGCTGTAACCTTTAAAAAGTAAGTATCAGTAATGTTGATTGAGCCGTACCGAAAGGACCCTTGAGGATTAGGACGAGCTCCACTTGCAGATGTGTTTAGCCTACTCAACATCATTATGTAAAAAACAATGCATATTAGCCAGCTGATACGGGAAAACATTGAGATGCTACAAAATATAACAACAAAATACAGAAAACATATAGCTTTTCCCTTGATCATTCCGAGTCATTAGAACTAAACATAACAAATCTTTTTAGCAAAACTCTCCACATTTATATTTTACACTCCATCAACCAACGTGAGTTGTCACTTAACTCTTGCAAATCAATGTTGTCAGTCGCATAAAATAGCGGTTTGTTCAAAATCTGTTCAGTGTTATATCGGCGCTAGGGCTACTATTTGACAATATTTTGTACAAAATAGCAATTTGTTCGAATTCCGCTATCTCGTTGCCTAATTAACAACACTGCTGCAAAAGGTAACAATGTAGAAGCGAAGCAAGCCAATATGTTGATGAAGTTGTCAACCTCACAAGGAAATTTGTTATCACTATTACATGTTAATTGATTAACCTCACAAGGGAATTTGTTATCACCCACTCTTACATGTTAATGAAGTTGTCAACCTCACAAGGAAATTTGTTATCACTATTACATGTTAGTTGATTAACCTCACAAGGGAATTTGTTATCACCCACTCTTGTAAATTGTTATATCTGTAAAGCAAAGTAGGTATAGGTAATAATAATTCAGTTTTGGCTAACGCGGATTCCAGAAAATTGAAGTTTGATCAAATTCCGCTACGCAGCCATACTATAGCTCCGCTATAGCCATTATTTGACCATATTTTATGCTGAATAGCATGTCCCAGAAACAATAGATATTTGTTCAAATTCATCCACGCTATAGAACTATAGCTTCAATTTAACAATACTATAACATATTAACCTCACTGACATTCGCAAACAATTTTGAACACATCCTAAAACTGCACTTAACTTAGATTTGATAATATATAATAAAATGAAATAGGCTTCCTTTTATATTATAAAGAGATCCAAAAATACTTAAGAAATAATGAAACATTGAACTATATTCCATGCGATATAATTCTCTATGACATCAGATTCTAAGAAACAAACCTGATACTTCTTGCTTGGTTCATTGATGCACCCTTGTTATAAAAATCATCTGGTGGTGGTGGCAGAGGACCAGATGCTCCACCCTTGGAATTTGAGTAGTGTAAAACAGCAACACCTGTAACCTTCTGCCATAATGATTCATTCACAAACCTCGCACTTGCAACAATATAGTAGTCTGTACTTGCGTTCTGGTCGGTGGAGAGCAGAAAAGAGTAGGACTGGCCAGCATGAATATCAAAGTTGGTGTAATTTGCCTGATCGGTGTAATACCCTTCAGTTTCTACCAGCAATAGATTATGATTTTGAATTCGAAAGTTTAAGGAAGTTGAAATTCCCACATTATGGACACGAATTCGGTAAGTCTTGCCTGAAAAATATATTTGTAATTCCAGTCAGAATTCAAACTGTTCCAATTCCAACAACTTGCTGAATAATATAACTCAAAAAGTAGTCTGTGGAAACAAATGCAGCAATCTACCTAATACCATTCTATATGATATAGTCAGCTTCTAAATGAAACATTTCAGAAAATCAAGGATATAAGAAAAAGGGTTCGCTGTTCAAAAAAAGGGTTCAAAATTTGATGTTCTCACAGAAAGCATGGAACAATAATAGAAATTATGAATGAGAGCTGAAGAATAAGATATAGTTTTTGGAGATAATCAAAACAAATTACTTTACAGAGAGTGAGGAAAAAACAGACACAACTCAAACCAATAAACCAGTGGAAAAATTGAAAGTAGGTTTGGTGTACACAGTATGTAGGCATTGGTATTGTGTCAGTGTTTCATATCATATCATTATTTGTACGGCATGAAAATGGCATTGCTGAAAAAGACTAATACCAAATTGGACAATAAAGTTAATAGCGATAATAATACCTGGCTCAACAGTAATTGTTTCATGATCTATCCCATTAGGTACAAGAGTACTATTGTACTGATAAGGTCCCTTCCCATTGATAAGAACGCCATCTGGTATTCCAAGGTCTTTTCCACCGTCAAGTGTTGATCTTAGAGCCTATATTTATCAAACAAACATACAAAATAGCAATCAAATATCAACTAAAACTCGCAACATCTTCAAAATTTACAGCAGAAAGTTTAATGAAAGACGATAACTAACCGTGTAGTCCTGATTATACCAATCACCAATCATAATGAAAATTTCACCATCCGGCTGCGCAAAAGGAATCGGTATAATCTCTCTATTGTTGATAACAAAGGGACCAAATCCACCAGAAGCTCTTTGGAAATTAGTGGAAGGGAAGTAAAAGAAACTCCCTATTTGATCCTTCACTTGAAACTGATACGTCCAATTCCATTTCGAAGGAATTGGACAATTCGTACCAAGAACTCCATCTTGCCACGAGTTACGCCGCATTTGAACACCAGGCCTGCAACAAACATTTTTTCTCAAATTTGTTACATTGCAAGTATATGAATAACAACGGTTTTATTTGAACAACAAAATAAAGCCACCGAATGTGACATAGTGCCTGTTAAACTCTACCTATATCATATTTTTTATCTTATACAACTTATACACATTTCAAAATAACATACAGAAACCAAAGGACACTGCAGTCGACATCAAAATGTTGATGTCAGAAAATCATTTCTCTATGAACAACGGAAATGTATAGTAAAATATTGCAATGTAACAGTGAAAGTGTGAAACTAACCATGTTATGAGAAGATCTTCATCCAGCTGATTATACACATTCACTGTCACATGGTTATTTGTAGTAACATTAATCACAGGTCCAGGAAATTTCCCATTGATAGCTATAACCTGCAATCAGAATTTAACCATATTATTATAATAATCAACAATAAATTATTAAAACATTTTTATAGTGGAAACGCACGCAACTACGTAGACTAATTCCGATTCATACCACCGTAGGTGGCAAAACTATAGAACCTTTAAAATTTATAATCTTATATTAATTATAATTATTAATTAATAATTATCATTAATTATTAATATTAATTGTTAATCATGTATGACAAAAGTTAGCTTAAATTAAAAAATTAGGGCACAAACAAAATAAAATTGGGGCAAAAAAATTAACAAATGAAAAATCTCAATTTCCACTGAAATCACACAAGGGCCAAGTCCACCATTAGTCACAAAATCACAATCATATAATTTGAAGCAGAAACTTTAAAAAGTTGATACCTTTTCCAAATCAACATTTTTTAAACATATTTGAAAGGGACTGTTTCACAGAAAACAAGCAATAAGAAACACAACAAAAATTGAATAAACATGCAAAATTGAATATACATAAAAAAAAGATTTGATTTGACCCTTTTTCAACCTCAGAATCAAACCATTTACACATACTGGTTTCAAATACAATCTCAACATCCATGAAACACCAACAAAAAAAATTTGATCATTACAAAAAAAAAATCATATAACAAAGTGAAACAGAGGTTAACAAAAAAACTACAATTACAACTGCATGATAAGAATGAATGATTAAAACAAAAACAAAGAAAACAATTACTTCACTTTCTGCAGAAACAAACAAAACCCAAAAAAACAACACTTTTTTGAAAGAAAGAAAAAAGGAATGATTTTTATGGCAAAAGAAAACGACCCAGATGAAAAAACAAGCTTAAAAGAACGAAATGGAATCAGAAAAGCAAAGAAGGAACCTTTTGAGGAACACCGAGAGGAGAAGCAGTGGTGGAAGTGACGTGAAGTTCTGTGTAAACAGTTGGGTCACCAGAAAAACAGAGAGTTGAAAACAGAGCAATGTTGATGATGAAAAAACAGAGAGAGAATCTGAAGAGACCCATTGTTGAAAATTGTGAGAATGAATGAATGTGTTTAGTGCAAATGTTTTACTTGTGAGAATGAATGTGGTTACATACAGAAAGAAATCAAGAGAGAGAGAGATTTAGAGAGAGAGTGGAAACGGCTATTTGTATTTCCAAAACAATGCTGTGTGACAGAAAATTTAGGTACTACACAGTACTATAGTGTACCTTAATCAATCATATTCTATTGCTTGAAAATTCATTTTTGAAAACTAATACCCGATAAAGAATCGACTAATCTAAATGATTTAATCTTATTTGTTACCATGTTATGATTCAATTTAAAATCGGAACAAATTTCTGTATAAATTAGTTTATCAAAATTGATATCAAAGATAATTGAACATGAAATCTTGAATAAAGTCGGTTGAAAATTCTTTTTACAAAATTCTTTTTTTTATATTTTTAATGTCTTGCATAAAAAATATTAATTTTTTTTTATTACAATGAGGGCCGAAGCCCAATATTAATTGTTTTCTTATGTGAACATATATTTCTTGCAGGTAATCATGTAGATTAATTTCTCAAATCGAATAATACCACAATAGATAGTAAAGGGATTAAATATTAATGCATTCTCATAATGGTCTATTATTATTTTACCTATGTATTTAATCAAATTATATAAAATAAATATTTTTAAAGATATTTTAAGAATTAACTTAAAAGGGTAGTTTTATGTATGGATTGATTTGATACTTTTTGTTTTAATAAAGACTGATATGTAAAGTTTTTTCGCCAGTGTATACTGTATACACAAATTAGATTTTTCTATGTAAGAGTATTTTGAAATTAATTTTACATTTTTTTTAAGGAAAATTAATTCTACTTTTGGAAAGTTGTTTTTTTATCCAAATTAATCACATGAGAATTGTGTCAATTATCAAGATGGATCTGATTGTTCAGAATATTTTATTGCTTAATTTCTGATTATTTTTTAAAAAAGAATTTAATTTCTAATAAAACATTTTTACACCTTCATCAATTCAAATCATTTTATGATTCTCCTTCTTTAGATTAATTCCTAAAAAACCTCTACAATTTATGATTTGATTTAATTGTATTGATGTGAAAACAAAAGTGTTACACTTTTATTGCATAGAAATTATTATTTTTATAAAATAGTGACTTGTTGTAATAACTACTTTCATTCCAAAATTACGGTTGTATTCGTTTATTTTTTAGCCTCTGATTTTCAAGGAGGTAAATATAATGTGGTAAAAGTTGTTTCACCTAAGAACTTAGATTCTCTTAAATGATTTTTGGTAAAAAAAAATTTGTTACATGTGATGTAACTTTACTTATATATATATATATTAAACAATCAATGTCTAACCCAAAAATCCATGTCAAGAAAACATGTTCAACTCAAAAATTAATGTCACATTTATTTTTTATATTTTTGAGAAAAATTCGAAAAAAACTGTTTTTTTTTTTCTTCTTATTTTATAGGAGAATTTTTCTGCTTGCAGTAGTGCTGTACGTTCACGAAACGGCAAAATTTTGTCATGTTTCTCGGAAATGGATTCCATATAAAAAAAAAAAAACTTTGAATATTTTTCAAGTCAAAACAAAAAAACCTTCTTCATTTTGATAGATTAGATTATTCTCCTCCATCAAGCGAAATTACATTATTGATTTATTCATTTCAAATCCTTATTTGATTCTTTTTTTAATTTAAAAAGTGTTATTTCCTTATTCAAAAAAATTATTTTTGAGGAATTATTTGATTCTTACAAATAAGGAATCAATTATTCAAACCTTTTATTACGGAAAATAACTTTTTTTGCACAATGACACGCCCAAACATGTCACAAAGGATCTCTCTTCCAATTTTAGTCTCTCCATGTTACGGAAAATTTCAATATTGAATTTTTCCTCATTAATGTCTAATTATCAAACAGAACAAAAAAACCAATTCCAATTATAAAAGGATTTGACTACATTTAATGATATAATGCATCTTTAAAATATCTTTGAATATTTTTGAAATTATTTTTACATTTTTCTATTTTAATATAACAACTTCCAATTAAAAAAAAATCATGTTCAAATAAAATTCTGCCTGTAGTATAGTACTACATGGTTAACGGGTATTGCCAAACTGTGCATGAAAGTGATTACAGGGAACGTGTTTACTGCGTTTGGCTGTCACATTTCCTTTTATTGAGTTTCTTCTTCTATTAAACTTTCACAATCCAGTTGTACTCAAAAATCTGAAAGGGGCCCACAGTCCTACATGCATGACTTTTGGTCCCACCACATAATCTAAATATGGGCATGTATTAATTTCTCTTTTTTCTATATATGGTATATCATTTTTCGTCACGAAACTTGTTTAATTTGTTCGCGTGAGCTTAGCTCTAAGGTTAATGTATAATATATATAAGGTCTGACATTTAAACTCTAGACACCACAAAAAAGAAAACAACTTGTTTCATTTCTTTGACCACAATTTTTTTTTTACAATGTTAATTTATTATTATTTTTCTTAATATAACATTATTTATATGATAAAATAACATATCTTATTTTTAAACTTATTTTTAAATGCTTTTTATAGAATTAATTCTTCCGGAGTAGAGATCTTCGACGGAATGAGAAAAAAGAACTTAAACAGTAGCTTCTTGTACCTACAAACACTCTCACGATCAAGTAAGAATGCGTCGAATATGTAATAATTTTAAGGTAGAGATGTATGTACCTATGTAGAGGCAGTGAGTTGGCTTTTATAGTGGGGGAACTACGGTTTCAAGACCCCAAATCTCTCACTAGAACAATTGTCTATTTGGATACATGTAAACATATTAGAGCATGGTATCTTAGGATTTGGAAAGGACGACCCAGATTGCTTTTAAGCGACCCTGATATTTTATGTTTTTAGAGTGAGTATATGTGATGGTCCATGTAGTAGTTGATGACTTAAGGATATCTCAGTCTATTGAGGGATTGAGTCTTTGTTCATTCTAGATCAATTGCACATAAGCCTTTAGTTGTCGGATTCATATGATGACTTGTGTTTAGTCTTTACTTAAATTGGTATCATAGCCTATTAGTCTAATTGTCTATTTGTCGAGATCAGCTAACATGATGATTATTTTTAGGTGTAAACAATGGGAGAGAAGAATACCACATGAAAGTTGTTCATGTCTGATAAATGGAATAGTTGTAACTTGTGGAATTTGTTATGGTTTCCCCCATTGCACTGCGCAATAGATCTTCCAATAAGCTACATTATCGATCAACCATCTTCCCCTGAAAAGTAGCAAAAATTTGAGTCTTATAACATATGGTTAAAGGCAGCAATCTGTCAACCCATTATGGATATCTCTTATGATAAACATGCATATTCATATGTTTATGTTGTATATCGAAGTACCTCTTGATTGTATCGACTATGAGGTTGGGATCCAACAGTTGCGATTCTGAAGTTCTTACCTCGACTGCAACTAGCAGACACCATGTATATTCTGTTGTTTTTGGATTTTCAAATTCATTTTTGAAAAAGAATATCTACCAAAGTTGTCACTAGGTTGAATCATGACCATGTCGCTCTCTTTAAGACGTTTCGTGGCACTGCCCAAAGTTGTGCAAGACAGACTATCAATCAGGCCGCCTCCTAGATAAAATAAGGTCAGCTGCAACTGTGTGGGTTAACTGCTGCACTGTAGAAAACCGTTCGAGATTTACATCCTTAAATATGGTACTAAGATCACTCTTTAATACTGAAACCACTTCAATATGGTATTGTTACCACTCTGTTATGAGACCACTCAAATATGATGTTACCACCATTCTAACTTTAAGTTCTCCAAAATATCAATATGGCACTACGACCACTCAAATATGGTGATATCACCATTTCTACTTTTAAATTTCTCTTCAAGTAGAAAAATATTGAAAGAATATTTATATACTGTTAAGATCATTCTTAATTCCGACGGGACATCATTGTTTCAAAATGGACTATGATTTTAAAAGTACTCTTTATTCCGAAGGGACATACATTATCAAAGGGACTATATTTTTAAGGTCTTTCTTAATTTTGAAGGGACATTATACCGAATAGGGATTAAGGTCTTAAGAACACTCTTATTTTCGAAGGGACAGAAAAAGGATACGAGGAGAATAAAAGCTCGTCAACACACGTTGAAGGGAGAAGAGAGAAAGAGTTGTCGACAACTCAATAGAAACTCTTTGGTGTGATCCTCTGGTGCAAGCCATGTTGATTGGTTGCATATTGTTTCCATAAGGCAGAATTTGTTGTAGGCCAATGTGTCATACTACTTCAGGTTGTCTCTTCACCATATGTACATGTTCATCTTGAAGATTAGTCTGAATGTAATCAAAATTCCTCATTGGGCGCCCCTTAGGATTAGTTGTGGAAAAAATACTAGGTTATGAATACGGAGTAAAAGGAAGTACATATTGTACAGGAATTAGTTGATCATGTTGTGGTCCTACTGATGCAATAATCATTTGGCTTTCATTAATAAGACATGTCTGACTTTGGGTCCCTTGTATCCCTTATGTAGTGTTAATGACTAATTTTTCATCAGATTGGCTCGTACAACTTCAAATTTCTTGGCTTGTTGAACTTTATTGTAAGCCATAAGTTTAATAATATCATCAATTTGTTTAGAGACTTGATACATGATACCATGTATCACAATGTCAATATGATGTTGAATTAAAGACGTTGCCATTACTAATGGAGCCTTAGGTATTTTAACTGTTCGTACATAAAAAAACGCTAGAAGCAGCCATGGATAATGGCTTTCCCAACGTTTGCAAGAGCTCACTAGGTCGAGGTTGTCTGAACTTTCTAGTTGTTGAATATCACATTTGTTTCATACTCTTAGACTCTTTTCAGACCTCAGGTGAATACAAAAAACTTAGTCCTGACTTGGGGAACTAGATTTTTCTGTGGTAAAGTTCATATTGTCCCACTAAGCATGTCAAATTTGTTGGTGGAGCAAAAATTCAGTCGAGGTTCGGCTGAATGTCCTCAAGTGTGATTCCATTTTCTTCAAGCGATTAACGCTCAGGAATGAACTTTATACCTCAGTCGTGGGTTCCTTTGTTTTTAAAGTGGAGCGTTAAGTACAACTATTTTTCGAGATTTTGAGCCACACTAAGAAATGCATAAAAATAAAGACATGCAAGTAAAGGGATGAAATATCTGTTGGAACACATGGAGTGTTTGAAGTAGATAAAATAGTCACAAGGAAGGGGAGTTTGAATTGTGACCCTTTAAAACTTAATTCTGCCACTTAAAAGTTATTTTCAAGTTGTGAACTTGGAATGGTTAAGTTAACAGACAAACTTCAGAACGTTCTGAAGTGTTAGTGTAAAAACAGTTTAAATAATTAAATGTGTTTGTGTGTGATGTGTTTACTGTAAGTAAAGAGTAAAGATAAGAGAAGAAGAACACACATAAATTTATAGTGATTCACCCAATGTGGGTTAGTCCACTCCTCACAATCTTGTGAGATTTTCCACTATGATGCTTGAGATAGCTTCTCAAATCCTGCAACTTACAACCTTGTTCACCTGAACAATTACAACAACTGTATTCTCTAAGCCTCAGCAGGCTTACACCTTTCTTGCTAAGTTACCCACTTAGACTTTACACCTTTATGCTCAAACTAACATTTTAGTACCCCTAAAGCTAGATGAGACTTTGTTTACAATTTGTATGGAGTTTGAATGATTTGGATCAGACAAAAGAAGAATGGAGGGAGATATTTATCTTTAAAAAGATAAGAGAAATATTAATGCACACTTTTAAAGACTTCTTGGAATCTTTGTTAGATCAATATTTTTGCTAAAGCTTCAAACACTCTTGAGTTGTTTTCTTGTATGCTTTGCAAAGGTGTATGTTATGATGAGGTCTTAATCTCTATTTATAGAGTTTCTTGAGCCTTTGTAGCCGTTGGAGAGTGACCAATAGTCTTGTGCCACGTGTCCTGGGACCCACCAACTTTCACTTGAAATTCTGGGCAAAATGAAATACTTCAGCATGTTGTTGTGTTCATCATGAACTTCATCTGAGTTCATGTAGATGAACGGTCAGATATGCATCTGGGCTTTTGCAGATGAATGTCACATGAATTTCTGGGTTGTACTATGAAGATTATCTTTGTACGACTTCATAATGTTGTTAGATCAGATTTTCTTTGAAATCTGTCTTGGAACATGTGCAGGATCTCATAAAAGTGGAGCAGTCACTTCACTTCCATGCTTTAGGGGATTTGATTTACTTTGTATAGTACCAACTCCCTTATTTGTCGATTTCCTATTGAATCAGACTTGATCTTGCTTTTGGATTTGCTTTTTACTTTCCAATCACTGTACTGTTCATTTCAGAAAAAGCATGGAGCAGGATCGAACTTTCTGAACTCAGGGGACTTCAGAATGTTCCTTTTGTTTCACTTAGGATGATTTGTAAAACTCTTATTTGATGTAATCAAAGCCTAATAGTGAAACATTGATGAAGTGCAGCATGGAAAACATCTAGGATAATATTCTTAATGGAATATTCCTAATGTTTTGTACTTCAAATGTTCATAGTCTTGAATGAACATTGAAGATGTCCTTTTTGACTTTAATCCAATAAATGCCTTTATTCCTTGATTGATCTTAGTCAATGTACTTTACTGGGCTTTTATTTAAGTCACGTGAACCTTGCATGTTCTTCATTTGGTTCATGAATTTCTGGGCTTGGTTCTTGATGTTCATCATGAACAACCTTCTGAACTCTGTCCAACCTTTCGAACTCTTTTAACTTTCTGAACTCTGACTGAGTTCTTAAGTCTTTATGTCCTTTGATTTCTTGTTTCTAGGTATGAATTAAACTTTGTTCCTGTCTAGATTAAACATTCAAGAGCACAAGTTAAATACCAACAAATTAATCAAAGTTCATTAATTCCTTAATCATCAAGGTTTGTTATCTTTTAAAATTAATTAGGGATTTTGCCTCAACAGTGTTATGGTGTGAATTAAAAAAATTCTCATGTCAACTTTCTCAATTAGTGCTCACTTATGATGCGAGATCAAGCCATTGATTTTCTAACGGTCAACTAATAGCCATTGGATTTGTAACTTATCTTTGGCTCTTCACCTATAAATTGAGCTCCTCTCCCTCACTTCTATTCACACCAAAAGTTCTCTTGAGTTGTCAAAGAACTTTTCTCTCTTCTCCCTCCTTTACCTTGTGTTGACGAGATATTCTTTTCTTCTCCCTCTTTTTATGTCACTTCGGATTTAAAGAGTGTTCTTAAGACCATAGTCCCTTCGGTTTGTAATGTCCCTTCAGAATTAAGAATGGTCTTAAGAACATAGTCCATTCGGTAAATTTTGTCACTTCGAAAATAAGGGTATTCTTAAGATCAGAGTCCCTTTCAAGATAAAGCGTCCCTTCGGAAAATAAGAATGATCTTAAGAATATAGACCATATTTATGTTTTATGTCATTGGAGAAGTTAGAGGTTAGAGTGGTGGACACACCATATTAGAGTGGTCTTAGTACCATATATGAATGGTCTTAGTATCATAATAGAGTGATATCAATACCATATTAGAGTGATCTTAGCACCATATTTGAAGGTGTATTTCTAGAACAGATCCTATAGTGCAATAGGACTCTGATACAGTTGTAGTTGGGCTGTTTTATCCTGGGGGCGTCGTGGTTGATAGTCTGCTTGCACAATTTTGGGCAGTGCCACGAAACGTCTTAAAGAGAGCGACCTAGTCCGCGACTCAGCCTAGTAATCTCTTCGGTGACAAATTTTATTTTATTTTTTAACTAATTTTGACTATTGTTCCAACAATATCAAATATGCGTGTTTGATTAAGGATGTGTAAAATACGATTGTTATCTTCTTCTTCACGGTGTGGTGCGTTCACATAGTCCTTAGAGCGTAACTCTTACGAGATTATGTCTCTTATCTCATCCCTTCATGCGGTTGGTATGTTAAAAATATTGAATGTGAGTTTCTTGCATCATTGTCCATTCTCACTATATTTCGAATCAGTTTGAGGCATTTGTGACCTACATACTAAGTTAGTGTTTATGAGAAAGAATCAACTTCCCTCACTCGGTTGTTTTAGCATTGCATATCCTTCCATCGATTGGGAGGCTTCCTTGGCTAATAGTCGAATTGTCTATCTGTCGAAATCAGCTAATGAGATGATTATTTTTAGATGTAAAGAATTTGCTAGTTTGGTTTTATAAGGAATGGTTTTAGAGAGCTAAGACTATATCTTGATGTAGTTTAAGATTTTGAAAAGAAAAAAAAAAGACATAACAATCTTTCGATCACTCTTTGAATCGACGTTAGAAACATTTTACATTTATGTTAACTCAAGGATAAGAGCTTAACTTATAATCTCATGATTTGGGTATTATTTTCTAATCTCTCTCACACACATTAACCGGTATGGATTATAAAATCAGTAGAAATCGCTTGCACAAGTCCAAATGATTATAAAATACTGTAATTAATTATGCACTTTTTATGTATTGTTACATCTTGATGATATGCTACAACATGATGAAGTCTAATACATGTAATGAACTACAACTCATAAATTATAGGGCAGTGACTATCACTTCCTCAATTGCTATATCAATTTCTCTCTGTTAGTTGATTTATTAATAATTTAAGGTTGGGTTAGAGTCTAAAAAGTTTATCCGATCAAATGTTAGAATCGAATTCGAGTCACATATAACTCAGTTTAACATGTCATTTGTATACCCTAGACACCAATTGTTTAATTATCAAAAAGTCGATGAAACAAGAGTGAATAGTCACTTTAGTCCCTTACTCTGCACCTCGCTGCCACATAGGTCCCTAAGACATCATATGTCATGTCAGCATAAAACATGTGTCACATCATCACTTAACATAATTTTTTAACGGCAGAGACTAAAGTGATAACGGAAGTGCAGAGTCAGGGACTTATTTGTATTTAATCCTGAGTCATAGACCTATGTGACAGCGAGGTGCAGAATCAGGAACTAAAGTGACTATTTGATCATGAAACAAAGTAGATTTGGACAAAGGTTTGAAATTCCAAGGAGTACTCCACTAATACCTTTATTTTGATTCATGTGGATGCCTTTTTAGGGTAAATTATGGTCTATGTTTAGTGATTCAATATAATATGCTTTGGTCCATCTTAGAAGAAGACAATTGCACAGATTATTATACTAATATCAAAAGATTTACATATTCATGAATCCCTCTTTTCATAATGCTTTTGTTATGGGGTGTCCAATTTTTAGAGTACTAACTTTAACATGAATGCATTAAAAAAATTATTTAACATTCAATTCACTTTAGACTAAAGTCAATTCAATTTATTTAAAATCAATTTTTGTTATCGCATAATTAAAGAAAGACAAATGTATTTTTGTTTATGCATTTCAACCGCTCAAAATTGAGATTGACCGTAGCTTGCTCTCACAAGCTTTTGAAAAAAGTCCCTTGTAATGGAGGTTGACTACCCAGTCAAGCTTCTCAATGGACACTTCAAATGCAACTGTTAATGGAGGAGAATCAATGTGTTGCTAGTCAAATTAAGGGCTGCCAAGGATTGAGTATAATGATATAGTGCACAAGTTGTGTTTCTGAATTATGAAATTTTCCTTGATTTGTTTTTTTCTATCAATTTCTTTTGGATCTTTACATTTATAAAAAAAAAAAAATTCGTTATCACTAAGAAATTATATAAAAATAAACAAGTAAAGGACAATAGCATAGGAGAGGCTTGAGTATTTTATTTTATTTTTTTGAGGGAGGGAGAGGCTTGAGTATTAAAATCTAAATTCAAGAAGATAAAGTAAACAATTGCTTCTTTTTTTTTTTTATAATAAGTAAACAATTGCTTAGTTTGTAATTATGTTATGACCCGGTTATATAAATTTTGACCAAATCATGTGAGAAAAAGTTTTGATCAATATCAATTTTGACCATTCAAAACAAACATTTGCTTAATGTGAAGCAAATTAATTTTCCAAACAAATTTCAACCAATTTATCTGATGTGATTTAGGGACCCGTATGTTACGGTTTTTGACAGGGAAACCCCATTTTTTAAGCAAAATAATCTATTTTTTTCTGTTGAAGTTTTCAACCGTTTATGTTGGGCATTGACCTGGGACAAGTTACCAAAGTGCATTTCACCATCATGTTAATGTGTGGATGTGTGCATCATGATTCATTGAAGAAACAAGAGGGGATAATGTTAATAGACTACCAAGATATGATGATTAAGTTTGGTTTGTTTGAAACTAGCTATTAGATATAACAACATGTTAATGGTGATATATTTTTTCAACAAGAAAGAAAAGACAAGACTAGCACATAATCCTTACTTCACCAATATCATAAACAAACAAATTAAGAGATAGTTGAGAAGGACACTCATCTCAAATACACAAGGGATCATTGGTGAAAGTTTCATGCTTGCCAACCAATCCGCAAAAATATTACCCTCCCTATGTGGCTGAATGATTGAAATCCGTCAATCTTCAACCTTAAACTCTTTTGTTTGAAGGCCTAAAGCAAGGATTTACCACCCTACAGATCAAAGATTTCATGTTACTGGGGTTTCAAATTCCGCATTTTTCCTTTCAGAATCATGGTTTCAGAACCCTAATTTTATACCCCATAATCAATTTACTAATATTTCTTCTTGAACACAAGGTCCACAACCACTTCGTCCACCATCACAATTTCTATAGTTTTCTTAGTGGCCAAGAACAATAATGACAACTTTGAAGCTCTAATTAGATTCATTGAGGCTACAGATTACAAAATCATAATATGCTTGAGCATGATAAAATTTGAAGCTTATATGATAATTAACATTCAAGCTTAATTATCCCTAATTTTACCTTTTGCATTGGACCGTATTCCACGTGGTTCTCTCATTACTAATGTTAACTCTTCATATCTCTTCAAATTGTAAAACACTCTTTTGCAAAACAGCAAGATACATCACTTAATATTTTCTTGATTTGTTTCTATCATTTTCATTCTTCCTCTGTACCTTAAAACTTTCGCAAATGGGTTTGTTACATTCAATTGGACTTATGTGGCTGATGGAATCAATGGCACAATCTTTTGAGAATTTGAACTTTGTTAATTTATTGATCACTGCAGTCCCTACATTTATTCAAATCTCAAGGGTTTTTCTCCCTCTGTATCTGTAAAGAATGAATTTGCATGTATGCAGAAGAATGAATTTTACAGAATTAGGATCCATAGTTTCTGGTAACAAAAGCATATTCGAGATAATTGAGTCTTATGTTATGTGCGGAAGAGAAAACTGTAACATTCAAGGAATTCATATCTGTTCAGTTGTATACGCTAATATAAGATGCCATTGGCCCCCAACTCTATTTAATTTAATGTTATATTTTATATCATCATACTTCAAATTATATGCTTATACTTCAAATCTGATACAATACAAGTTTGAATAATAAGAGTTAAGAAGGACAAAAAAGATAGAATAAAATCGAAATTATACTCCCTACTTTCTGTACTCAACAACATTTTCACAAATATCAACTACAATAACTTTGATAATTTATTCAATTGATTTACAAAGACTTTATTTCAAGATTCATGTATCTTAAGTATGCATTACTATTAGCTAAACAGCAAGGTATTTTGAATCAAATTGAGAGAAGGAAGAAGATAACTAACAAGTTAAATTATCCACCCTGGAGTAGTAATAAAATTATAAGTTGTTTAATTAACCGCCACTTATTGGAGGTATGATGGCCAACTCATCCTTGTCTTTAACAATGGTTGAATCTGTTGTATACTCCTCATTCAAAGCCAGAACCATGCACCCTTTTATTTCTTCCAAACTTGGAAATTGAACAAGAAGCTTTTTCAAACAATCTTGAGTAGTACTTCCAGATGAAACTTCCAATGGCACCTCACTCAAGCCAGTAAGATCCCGCGCTCGAGCAAAAAACAGTACTTTTATCTTTACCAAAGAACTTTCTTTTTTGGTTTGAGTTTGGTCTCCATCCCAAACACTAACATTTCCTTCCATCATATATATCGTAAACAGATATGGACAAACTAGTTTGGTGTAACACTTGTTTCCAACAAACCTTCAAAAATTCAACAATGCCAACAAGAATCTATGATCATTATTTATTCATTAATTGCTAGCAATAAAAAGTTGAAACAACTTATCAGTCTAAATTATCTCCAGTCTAGACACTAAAAGAGAAAAATGAAATGAAAACATCCTGATCACTTAGTGGCTGGAGCTAATTAACTCAGCTGAAATTAAAACATCCTATTCATTTATGGCAGAAAGCTAAATATCTGCCATTTTAAGGTGCCATTAAATGTCTTGGCAATGCCATCCTTTACAAATTGGCCACGACAGTTTTCAAAAATCTACTGACCATGGCCAATATTTGACAACACTGAAAACAACAACAGAAATTGGGCAGAAACAACCTATATGAACAAAAATATGGTATCAACTGACAATTGACAAATAGTCAAAATCTGATATATTTTGTTCACAGTTTCAAGACTTACGTCTTAAGTTTCGAATAAAACAATGTTGTCAAACGTGGATCAATGTTGTCGATGGTGAATGGTGGAAGGCCAAAAATTCGAGATACTGGACAACATATGGCGCCACCATATCCGAGTATGGCTCCATGAAGCCGCCATCTTTAACAAATTGGGCATATCGGTTTTCCAAAAATCCACCACCAATATCCGCTATGGCCTATATTTGACAACACTGACGCGGATTGTGGAAAATAAGAGTTTGTTTAAATTCTGCTACACTATGATGCTTTAGCGCCCCTATAGCTAACAACACTTTATACAAAATCAATTATCACAGAACAATAACTTGTTTCTAAAAAACCTTCAAAAAGTCAACACGAAAAGAATAATCTATGATCATAATTTATTCATTCATTGGTAAACAGCAAAACAACCAGCCACTGAAAAATAGAAATGAAAACATCCTAGTCACTGAACTGATAAAATAATAGATATATTACTATTATCACTAATATCATTATTAGAGTCTTGCTAATGAGTGCCCCTCTGTGCATTCTTTAAGGATTCGAAAATGAGAAACTATTCCTTAAAAAAAATCAAATATTTTAATTTCCAATGCATTGTATACACAAATTTTGGTAAAAACTTACCATTCAAAATCCTTAAATAGTGGCCCAAAGGCACTCATTAGCATTTCTCTTATTATTATGTGTCCAGAGCAATTAGAATCACGTGATTCCGATTCTATTGCGGATGGTGAGCCATGGTGGAAAGCCAAAAATCCGCATTATAAATTAACACCATGGCGCCACCATCCTTTACAAATTGGTGGGGGCGATTGTAAAACCACTACCGGCCGAAATTAGAATAATCTGAAAACAACAGCAGGAATAGCTACTAGATTAACACTAATGTCATAAACTCTTATGCTATAAGCTCTTAATTAAGCTGGGCAAACAAGGTTTTTACAGTTAATCGTCTATATCAGTTATTTGACAAAATACAGAAGACCAAAAATCTGATATGCAGAACCTAAAATTCAGAGAAAAATGAAGAGAACTGTGCTATCAAGTATCAATATAGTTGTCTTCAAACTAGATGTGCAGAATTTAGAAGCAGTTCAACTTAAATAGCAGAAATTGATTATAAAAAATTCATTAAATGAAACAGATCTGCAAGAAAATGAGTTGTGGTGGACGCAAACCTCTACAACTTGATGCGTGCTCGCAATCGCATCACTTTAGCGTCCAATCGCGCGGTTGTTGTGGGGAGTTGTCTCTGCTGCGACGCAATTCAGTTGCAACGACTGCATTTTTTATTTTCCTACGATGCTAATGACTTGGGCTTGGATTAGAATCTCATTTTTATTTAGATTTTCTTTATACACCTTCCAAACTCGCGTTCTTTAAATTTTTCATTTTTACCCGTTCTAATTGTATAATCAAAATCTCATAAAATATGGTTCAGATTATATAATCTGCAACATGTCTATACATAAGCAAACCTCAAAAACTTCACTCGTTTTGAGAGTTAAATATTTCTAACATAAAAACCTCCAAACATTAAATATTTGAATCAACTCACATTGTGTCATTGTTGAAGTTAACTTGGTATATTTTATCACTTTTCAATCTTTTTCGACCATAAGATAAAATGTTAGGTTGCATTTCTTCAATCATTTATTGTTTAATTTGTGCTTTTTTTTTGGTACTGTATAAGTTCGTATTATATAATCTGAAACAATACGGTGTGCGTTGAAATGTTTTTTTTTTCTTCTTAATTTTGTTTATTTTTGTATGTAAATTTGATTTATTTTTCAAAATATTGGTCAACACCTTGATCAAGTTAGAGGCAACAGACCTATCATGATTGCATAAGCTAAGCGAGAGAGGGGAGAGCAGACAGTTGTGGAGGGTTGGGTGAGAAGGAGACACCACAACATCATAAGTATGAGGAGAAGGAGGCAAAAGAGCACGATGAACCTCGTAATGCTGATGATGATGTCGCATTTTGTTTTTTTATTTATAGGTCTTGCTAACTTATATTCTAAGGACACATATTAAAAATTATTTACTTTAGTCACAAATTACTGTCGTAAACAATATAAAAATAAAAATATGTTAAATAAGAAAAACAATGCACTTTTTATTACGAGTAGAAATTGAATTCAATGTTATGAAGTTTACGACACTCACTGCAGACCCACCACTTATTCTAGATCCGGTGGTCGATCGAAAATGTACTAGAAATTAGCACATTTATCATAATATAATCTCAATCCTCACTGCAACCGCAATTTTAAACTTTATCGAAGAGAAACCATGTAGCTCCATAAAATCCCAAATCAAAAGTGAATCACCATAAGGACACCAACAATTTATCAGCTTCATATAGTTTTTACACTTGTCATGGACTTTGATCAAAGGGAAATGGGCGTATAAAAGCAGAGTTCAAATGCCAAATCTTGAGGGAGACTTTGATGTTTATGTTAGTTGCATTGTTGAATAGAAATAATCTTGCAGCTCCATATATTGCTTCTGTTGGATAAACTCTACCTGAGATCACAATTCTCCCTCCTTGAGCAAAGCTCTCAATAATTGAATGGTCAACCTAATCACATTGAATCGGACCGATTTAAAATTAGTTCGAAACTTGATTCGATAATTAACTCATTGACTTTGACTTTTAGCAAGTGTCATTGTAGCCACTAAAAATCATGGTTTTAGCCACATTTCGTCTGTCTAACAATTATGATATCGTGGAAAATGATCAAATATGGATGGTGGGGCAGTGATGTGATCGCAAAGACATAAAAAAATTGATGTCACAACCACAATCGCGGATTCAAACCGTTTTTTAAAATCTTGGTTTAAACATAATTACATAAATTCTAAAAGCATCTTGCATGAATAGGTGTTTTAGAATATAAAATGAAATAAAGTTGTCTTCAATAATTCATGAGATAAGTTGCATAGAAAGCATGGTGAGCAAGAAGTACAAGAAGAAGTGTGTCATTCACACTTACCAAGACCCTCATTGATAATTTTTCATTACTGAAAACTGGAACTTTGCTACCATATACTGATTTTTCAACATCAGTAGCCTTTGATGATCTGCATCATACAATTACTCATTTCAAATGATCAGGATAAAAAATTGACTAGCAAATGCAAATTTCTACAAGGGAATAAACAACTGTGTCCATGAAATTGTAAAAATCGGTCAAAATTTCTCCCATTTTTTATGAATTAGAAATTTCGTCCCTGAAATTGCAACACGTCAATCAAAACGGATCATTCATTAATTGAATTCTTAAACAACATCACATGACACGTTAAACGAAGATGTGACAATCAACTCGGACTCCACGTCACTTTCACGTCTCTGAGGACAAAATTCATTGTTATAATTTTGTTTGGTATAAGCCTAAAGTTATTTTTTATTTTCAAAATCTAAAGCGAAAGTAACTCTTAAGCGTTTGTTTACCAAACAAAATTATAATTGTATCTCAAGATGTGACATGGATGTAATGTTCACATAGGCTGTCACATCTTTATTTAATATATCATGTTATGTTGTTTAATAGCTAAACTTAGTCTAGGGACCATTTTGATTAATATGTTACAACTTACAGTTAACGAAGAAATTGCTAATTCGTAAAAGTTAGGGATGAATTCGATTGATGGTTACTATTTTATGGAGTAAATTGTCAATTCACTCAAATGCATACCTTGTTTCATCAACACAAAAGAAATTTGTTGAACTACCAAGACTAGTATTAGAGAGGCGGAAATAAATTGGAGTTTGTTCAGAAAGTGTGTCATCTGCAATTGCTAGAATACCAAATGGTCCAAAAGCACTTCTATCTATAGAACCTCTTCCACAATCTATATTGTCATAGCTAATATTTTCTTTAGATGCCAATGATTCAATCTCAAATTCAGCAAATATGTCCAACTGCAAAAAAAAAAATTAGGAAATGAAAGAGTTGAGTATTATAAAAAAAAAAAGGACAAATAACTTCATAAAAAATAAGAAATTTATTGGTTTTTGAAATAACCTTAAAACAAAAAAACAACAAATCAAGTAATATGATAACTTAGATAATGCTATAGACAAAACCTGTGTTGCTTGACTAATGTTCAATGGAACAACAGAGCCAGGTGTAACAACTACTTCTTCATATTCATCACTGCTCAGTCTTAAGCTCTCTACTTCTTCTACTGGCCATTGAAGCAAATTAGTTCCAGTCTTCTGATCAAAAAGCACTGTTCTTGGAATTGTCTGAAGAAAAAATGTGTACTTTCAAATGCATTTCAGCTTTGGCAAATTGATGTACTTTCAAATTGGCCAGTAATTCACTACTTCAGGTCTGTTATGTATAATGCAACATATCTACAAACTGCGTTAAGTTTACGGAAACAGTTAAATATGTTTTTAACCCATATAAAATCTATAGTTTTTCAAAAAATTAATTCCAACACAAATTTTGTCCAATTTTGGTCTACATTTTGCTTTTATAGAACTATGGTACTCATTTTTAAAAAATAAATAAAAATAAAGACTAAAGTTGAATAACTTTTAATGCAAGGATTAAACTTAAATAGGCATAATTTTATAAAACCATATTGAACCCTTTAAAAAAATCAATAATTACAAACCTGAAGAGATGCCCAACCTTTTTCCAAGTCATCACTTTCAGTATCAGTCTCATTAACCCAACCCCACAAAATCCTTCTTTTTTTCACTTGATCATAGAAAGTCTTTGAAGCATAGTATCTTCCATAGTCCAAAAGCAACCCAATACCCACATCCTCAAGTGGGTTATCAGGAACCCATGTATCATTCTCAATAAAATAAGTCCCAATTGCATAACTATCCACTCTTGTATCATCCAAACTAACCTTTAACACATGCTTAACTTGTGGTCCATTTACTGATGTGTCCAAACCATTTGACCCGTTTATTAAAACCGGGTAAAAGTCCACACATTCCCACATACCCGTACCCTGAACCGCATGTAAGTAGTTATCATTTAGTTCAAAATTTATAAAATTTGTGGTCTTGTAAACTAATGAAAGACCTGTTTTTCCTTTCTTTGATCCAATCAGGACTCTCCATTTTCCATCTGGCCCGATCCAACCAGTGGTTGGATCGCGGAAATCCTTTGAACCAATGCCAGGTGGGGGCTCCATGATTGGGTTATCTGCATATTTAACCCAATCAAGGAGAAGGGGGTCAGATAAGTTGGCAGGATGAGCAAGATTTTGCACTTGCACGTAGTTGTCGGTATCGCCCGTGTAAACCATTATGATTTTGCCATCTGGCAAAAGCGTAGCGGACCCAGTCCATACACCGTTGATATCGAACCATTTATCGGGTTCCATGGCAATAGGAAGGTAGAGCCAATGAATCATGTCCGTTGATACGGCATGACCCCATGAAATGTTGCCCCATACAGCTGAATCAGGATTGTATTGGTAAAATAAATGGTACCATCCCATGTGAAACAATGGACCTGCAACCATACAATGCAATATCATACTTTGATGTCAATTTATTTTAGTTTTTGGCTTTTCATGATAAGAGACAACAAGAAATTAGGATTTTGCAACCATTTATCATCAAGAATGTAGGATTTTAAGTGTATGTATCTAAACTCAATTTTTCACTCGATGTATATACGAACAAATTTACATGTATACAAATATAAATGAGGAGTATTGCGAATGAATTTGTTTACATGATTTGATAGAACCCATGTGCCTAATAAAATTTCATGTGTGTTGATAAATGTGTTAATAAACCATCCTAAATAATGAAAATATCTTTTTATGGATGTTTTTTTAATTTTAATGAAGTTGGGTTCTAGAGGCTCACCAGGGCAAACATCAAAGCTCAAAGAGTACTCACAAGGACTGATATCAAGAGTACTCACTACGACTTTTTGGGTATGAGTTGATTCTTAACCAAACATCATTCATCGACAAATAATAAAGATATCAAGACAATTTTAATATAGAATTAATTAATATTCTCCCACATGTATCATTTTTTCAAGGCTCTCATATGTATCATTCCTTCTCTTGAATCTATTTAAAAACTTTCTTTTTTATGGTGAGAGAGGATGAAGGGAAAGCCCGGCATGGTGGAAGGATTTGACACAGATTCTTTGTTTTTATGGTTGAAGTGAATAATTTGTGTTTTTATGGTTGAAGTGAATAATTTTTGGAAGATTGTCGGAAATGAGGTCAATACTTTTTTTCTAGGCGAATTCTTGGTTTGGGGGACAGGGGGGGGACAGATAGAGTCGCCTTATGCGCTTTCAAAAACTCGATTGTTAGTTGTTACATACATGTTTTCTTTAGGGTAGGGTGAGGAAGGAGAGACGTGAAAGTGGAGGTGGAGGTTGTTTGTGTGGGAGGAGCAGATTGACAGATAGAGTCGCCTTATGCGCTTTCAAAAACTCGATTGTTAGTTGTTACATACATGTGTTCTTTAGGATGGGGTGAGGAACGAGAGGCGTGAAAGTGGAGGCGGAGGTTGTTTGTGTGGGAGGAGGAGATGTTAGCAGAGTGTTTTGCTGATTGGTGTAGTGGATAAATGGCATGGCATCTAGATCCTGTTATTAACTGATGGTAGCATATCAGATAATTCAGTTCTTTCGGATTTTATTTGGCATAAACATGTTCCTTTAAAAGTCTCTTTATTTGTTTGGCATCTTCTCTGCAATCAGATCCCAACTAAGGTTAATTTATTTAGACGTTGTATTATTCAACAAGATTTACAACTATGTGTGTGGTTTTGATGAAACAGTGGAACACCTGTTTTTGGGTTGCAATTACTTCGACAATATTTGGTATCTTGTTTGGAATTGGATTGGTATCTGCTTGGTAGATCCGCCTTGCTTATTGGACCACTTTATTCAATTTAGTCAGATGGGCGAAAACTCAAAATCTCTTCGATCTCCATTACATTTAATTTAGTTTTTATGTGTTTGGGTATTTTGGAAAGAATGGAATAATATAATTTTTAATCACATGGAAGAACTGTTACAACAGTTGTTAGACAAAATTAAGATCCTCTCTTTTTGGTGGTTGAAAGCAAAAATTGATACTTTTGCTTTTAATTATCATAATTGGTGGTTTAATCCCTTTCAATGTTTAGGCTTTGACATTTAATTTTTCTTTTTCGGTTTGCTTGCTGGTTCTTGCATTGTAACTAACCGTTAAAACTCTTCATGTTCTACTCTGACAATCCTTGTGTTGGATATAATGTTATGTGATTGATATTAATATATTTCATTTTGACTTGTTCAAAAAATAATAATATAGAATTAATTAATACGAGTGTTGGTCATCCGACCAATTCCTTACCATGATCGATTTCTTAGCAAGATCATTCATTCATTTAATTTAATTTAATTTTTTTTGGCGTCCGAGATTCGAACCACAGACCTTATATATATTATGTATTGTCTTTAAGAACTGAATTAAGCTGATGAAGATTTATTTTTTAATAAGAAAATTACAAATAAGAAGATAAAACATACCACTGGGATCTAAGCCAATTCAGCCAAACATCCGCACGTAACAGAAACCCAAAAAAGTCAATGAGATGCTGTTGATTAGTCTCGTAATCAAAATTAATAGTAATAAAAAAATCAATGGAAGAAAATACACAATTGGAAGTTAGTGGTTTTGGAATTAATAATTGATCAAAATATGATCACCTACCATTCAATAAAAGACACTTACAAAAGATGTTGACAAATGAGAAATGAAAAAAAAAAAAAAAAAACAAAAAAAAAAAAAATTTAAAACTAGCAACACTCACTTTTTAACACTCTCTCTAGCATTCACTTTTTTATTGGATGAAATCAATATATGTCTCACCACTTTGTGTGGGTTCAATTTTCAAAGTGTAGACTCACAACAATTTAAACCAATAAAAAAATGAATATTAAAGAGAGTGTTACTAGCATTACTCAAAAAATAAATATGAAGTCATTTAAGATTTGATGAAAAAATGTTGATATTGTGATTTTGTTGAAACTTTAAAATGTAATTTTATGATTACAGTGACTCATCTTGATTCTATCAAATTCATTATGAGTTCAATATGCATGTAACGAACTAAAATTCAACATGTGTATAGAAAAAGAGAAATCCTAACTAATATCCTTGAGGTACTAGTTTAAGAGATCAAATATGGTAAAATTATCTTGAAAAATATGTTGTCAAACTCTTAAAAGTATAAAAAATATCTTTTTCATTCTAAAATTTTCTTTTTTTTTTTACCATAACTAGTGCCTATGAGCACTAGTTAGCGGCAAAATCATAAGCTTAGTTACACTTACCATTCATCCAATTCTTTTGGGGTTGAAAATGGAAAGCTGTTCTTTGCCAAGAAAACATAGCATTTGTCCAATCATATGAAACTTCATGATGAGATGGATTTGACTTGGCTGAAACCCCTTGAGCAACCCCTCTAGGCAAATTTCTCCATGAAGAAATGTTAGTAAGAGGAGTAATTTCAATACTTTCCAAGGATTTTTGGCTTTGGTTTATAGTCAATGCAAGTGCAACCAATGACATTAGAAATACAATGGAACCAAATGTCACAAAGATAAACTTTGATGATTTTTGTTTACTTTCCAGCAATGGGGTGTGTAGAGCATGGTTATCATTTGAAGGACTAGCCTTCATTTTTTTTGGTTATATTGTGATCCAATTTGAATTTTAGGGTTGCACTATTAAAATAAAAGGGATGGGGAGGTTTTTTGAGGGATGGTACTTAGAATGGTAAGTGTACAGAATGATGGATGGGGTATGTGAATGTTGGATTGGAATGGTGGTTCCAATTCAATTGGAAGAGTGGAAAAAAAATACAAGAGAAAATGCTAGCATCTGCATGTTTCTGTTTAGGTGGATATAAATGCTTGTAGATGGGAAGAAGATATATTTTTTAATTTATAATATTGGAGCATAAAATATATTAAAATTTTTCTTTGAGTTAATGAAAGTATTTAATGAATGGTTAATATCTAGTTTTCGTGTTAAAAACGGATTGCAACATGTACACTCCCTCCGTCCCAAATTATAAGAAAAAAAAACTCATTTTCTTTGTCCCAAATTATAAGCAAAAAATACCAACTTTTATCATATATTAGACCATTGACCCGTGCGTCACACGGGTCATATTCATCATAATATATAGGATATATTATATCATAGAAAAAAAGTTGATGTTAAATAAATAGTACATATAAAATTTCATACTACCCTAATTCCTTTAAATGCTTAATACACAGCTAATTGATTTAGCTTCATTCCTTAGAAAAAAAATATTGCTTTATCCCCATTGAAATTAACATCATTCATCATTTGTTTGGTTCCTTCTCAATCAGACGCAACACCAAATTTAGAATTATAAGAGAAATCAATAACAAATACAACTACATGAAATATGCGGACATAGCATACCAACAAACTAACCTAGTGTGCAAA
>Ga0228710_1001202_pt1 | contig 37971 bp, 19 predicted proteins | sample MedpolnodulmetaG_FD_177995 | JGI IMG/M metagenome (GOLD analysis project Ga0228710, IMG submission 177995) | Root nodule microbial communities from Medicago polymorpha collected in Santa Monica, California, United States - pink nodules | ecosystem: Host-associated > Plants > Roots > Nodule...
AATGGTCAACAGCATAACTCTGATGGACTTGAAACTCTCTTGCACCTGACTGCCTATCTTTCCTATTAGTAGCATTGTCTTTTAATTTATGTGTTGTGAATGAACTTTATGTTTTCAGTTTACAAAAATACTTCTAAATATTTGGTGTTTTGTGTGATGAATTTTAATTAGTGATTATATGTACTTTTGAAAAAACTAATATAAATGTTTATATATGCTTTTGAGAGAGCCACAAACCTAGAACGAATTTTGTTGCTCTGATTTTGTACTAAAATCTTGTCACATTGCATCCCGTCATTCATAAATTTCGTTACATTTCCTTAAAAAAAAAAAAAAAAACTTCGTTACTTATATGGCTAGATGTTCCTAAAAAAAAAAATGGCTAGATGTATCCATTGGAAAAATAATAATAGATGGATTGAATTAATTTTATGTTTAGGATTAGGGGTGGCAAAATGGATATGGATTTGAATCCTAATGGATGGATGGATCAAAAAAATCTATTAGTCCATTAAAATCAACTAAATATGTTTCTAAAAAATTCATCCAATCCCATCCATTAAATATAAATACATCTGATCCAACTATTATTAAATTATTAACGGATGGATGTCCATCGGATTCATAAATTAAAGTGTATTATTTGTTTGAAGGGGTGTATTATTTAGAAAATTGCTTCTCTTAATCAAATTTGTTCATTCTCTCCTCAAACTGTCTAAAATAACCTCAACGTGACTTAAGTCACATTCGCTATCTCCAACATGAGTTAAGTCATGTTGAGCCAACGTGAGTTCGGAATAACAACCATTCATTTTCAAAATCAAACTCAATTCTCCCAAATTCGAATTCCCGCAAACTCAAGCAAATCAAGTTCAACTTCTACTCCAACATCAAGTAAGTGTTTATGATTATTTGGCTTTGGTTTTTTTTTTTTTTTGTATAAATGTTAGAGTTTCTTGAGGAAATTATGAAACTTTAGATTTTTAGGGTTTATTTGCATGTTAGATTTTTTTTATTGTTAATGATCAAATATCTTAGAATTTGAAGTTTAGATGTTTGGAGTAAGTTTCACCGCAATTTTGTAGTTTAGAGTTAGAAATTGTTAGATTTTATGTTGAACTCTAGATGTTTGATAAAATGTCTCAATGAAAATTTGTTTGATTTTTGCATTGTTAATAATAAAATTAGATAGAAATTGGATTGTTAATGTTGATTATAGCAAGTTTGAGTGCAATGTGGTAGTTTATAGTTTGAAACGACACAATGTGGTAGTTTGAGTGCAATGAGAATTATTGATGTTGATTAGTTAGAAATGACACAATGACCATGTCCTTATGAAAAAATCATTGATTGTTTGCATTGTTTTATGCTGTGTAGAGATGTCTGAAAAACCAAACAGGCTAAGAGGAGGCAGGGAGTGCACGGTCCGAAAGGCAATCTAGGCACCCTCATGTCACAAGGAGACAGAATGGTAGGAGTGGGGATGGGAAGGAGACGTCATCTTAGGCGGGTTTGTCCCAGGTAGTGGACCCCAAACAACAGTACGAGCAACATTATCAACAGCCTCATCATCAAGAGGATGAGGCTCAACAGGAGGTTGTACTGGAGGGTTTTCCTAGGGGACCTACTGACATGTTGCTTCTACTGAATTTCGGTAGACATGTGGCCTATAGGTTTTGGAGCGACGCTGCGGTAAGTTTAATTGTTCAATTTTATTTAATTATTCTCTTTTTATTTTTAACGATTCAATTGTTATATTAAAGTGTTTATTTTTGATTTTTTTTTTCTTTTTTAAGCTTCAATTGATAAGGTTATTTTAATTTATATGTTTATTTTAGTTATTCAAAGATTTATTAACGATTCAATTGTCATATTAAAGTGTTTATTTTAATTTCACAATTTAATTGTTATGTTAAAAAATTATTAATGTTTATTTTAATTTTTGTTTTTTTTACGATTAAGTTGTTATGTCTTTTTTCCTTATTCAAATGTTTATATTTTTTACGGTTTGTTGTTTGTTTTATTTTTTTTTGTATTTCAGTTTAGGGAGGAGCATTGGTTGAACCCTTCCTCGCATGGGGAGAAGATTAGGTATGACCAGCTGACAGTTCTGGGATCTGGGAGTTGGCTCCATTGTCGGTTACATGTCTCTATTTAAGGTAGTATTTTCTTTTTGTTTTCTATGGCATATTATAAATGTGTTGATATTATTGTGTTTGCATATGCGTATGTGATGATGAAATATTTGTTTGTATATACTTGTGTTTTTAGGCATGGGTTATGGAGCACTTCAAAAAGCTCTAACCGTGGAAGCCTGTGAAGGGGTATGATCGTCGTGACCCGCGTGCTGGCCGATTTAAACCGTCAAGGGGCCATGCTGATCCTTCACACTGTTGAGGCCTCGTTGATATAATGGTGAATGTTGATGTTGTATGGAGGTCGTACGAGGATCACTTGGACATTATTCCTTTTCACAATATTTGTTCGTACTCTTGTTGGATCATGGCCAGCGGTACAACGATGTGCCTTCACTTTCCGGAGTGGGTTCTCAGGAACTACGGCTATGCGCAGAGCATTCCCAGAACTCATACTGTGTTTGTGGCTCTTAAGCCATATGAGGTAGTTTTGGCCTTTGAAGATTTTCCGCTCCATATCTTTCCATAGGCTAATTGGGGTCGGCAGGCAGTGGATCAGTGGAGGTGTAGGAAGGGGGTACATTAACTGGTTCTATAGTGTCTCTAATCCTATTATGAACGAGCATGTGCAGTTGTTGAGTACCTAGCTCTTATCCCTCCTTATGAGAAGGTTGTTGTTCAAGAGCAGGGTGTGAGACAAGTTCCCGATCCACTTCAGGTTATTAGGTACAACTCCGCAAAGTCGAGTCAGCATTGCAATATCCTGACCCATATCCATACTATCATAGTGTGATGATGTGCATCCAGGAGGATTATCGTATGATGCATGAGGGGTTGATTGTCTGGATGAGGAGTAGTAGGCGAGGAGGAAGAGCCATAGTTCAGAGGAGTAAGGTATTTTTTTAGTGTTTTTAATCTATTGTATATATTTTAAGATTTTTTATGACATTTTGGCGGATATTGATGTAATATATTTACACTTGCACATTTGCGTATTTTTATGACATTATGAATAATTTTTGATTTTATTTTGCGTATTATAATTTTAAATGAATGATGAAAATGAATGAATGAATGAATGAGTGTATGGATGAATGAATGAATGAGAACAGGGAAAATAAGCAATCATGATGTTCTGCTACCTTACACAAACAGAATGTGAGTTAACTCACGTTTGCTAAGCCAACATGGGTTAAGTCACGTTGCGTTGTTTTATAGCTCAGTCAGTGCCTCATTTCTCCATTTCACATCTCAAATATCTAAACACTCTCGAATCATCCAACCTCAAATTTTTTTGGTAAGAAATGATGCAGTGTTTACATGTAAATGACTTATGTTGATTAAATATTTAGATGTTTGCATGTTTATATTGTAGTTTTTAGTTTTAGGATTTATGTATAATTTTCACTTTAAGTGTTTCATGAAATGTTTGAATGAGTTTTTCATTGATTGTTATTAATTTCTTATGGTGTAGATCTGAAGCAATGGTGGAAAGCCCAACAAGTTGTTCAGGGTTCGAGTCGATGTCATGCCTAAAGATCTGGAGGATCAACTGGATTAAATCAACCAACGACTCAACCACAGAGACGCAGTGAAGGTGGAAGATGTTGGGTATCAACGTCCATCGATCGACTCAGTCGAGAGATTGATGTTCAGCCGGATGATGCTCACGAACGACGACGACGTGAAAAGCATGTTCTCGATATTTGGGAAGCACAACATGTTCCCGACAATCGAGATGGATGCTTTGTTGATGACATCACCTGAAGATATTTTTAAGATTTTGATTCGGCCAGATGAATATGTTTAGGTAGTATTATTATGTTGTGTCATTATTTTGTTGGATTTTTGTTTAATTTTTGTTAGTTTGCTGAAGATGTTGGCATTAAAGTATTTCATACTTAGCGTAAAGGTTTGGTAGTCTCTTTGAAAAGTCAAAAGAATCAAAAGAACACATTTTGTATTTTACCGAATCAACTATATAGGTTTTCGCATCGAATTCCCTCGTATAAGATTATTGTGACGAACGGAAATGCATTTCTAAGATGTTGCTTTGAGCTTTATCATGCTCCTTTGTCAATTGGCAAGGCAGTAGGATTAGGTTCAAAAGAATATATTAGAATGCATTCATGTTCGTCGCTACTCATCTTATATGAAGGGATTTGATGTGAAAACCTATATAGTTTATTCGGTAGAATACATGTGATGTGCTATCTTCATTCTTTTGAGTTTTCAAAGAGACTACCAAATTTTTACAATAAGTATAAGACACTTCAATGCAAACATTTTCGGCAAACTATGAATTTAATTTAAATCCAACATCATGATGATACAACATCCTTAGGGAGAATGTAATTTAATGTAACACAATGTTTCGTTTATTGCCCGATTTGAACGGAGATGAAATTATTTTGTGTACCATTGAGCAAATGAATGTTTTTAAAAAATGTAGTGAATGATTGAGAATTAAAAAAATTAATGTAAGGTATTAAGAATGATTGAATGACTGAATGCGATAAATGAATGTAGTGATAGTTAATGATGAATATTGTAAAAAAAAAAATGCATATTTAGAGGCTTAAAAAACATCGTTGTAAAAAAATGTTGTTTTGTTAGTTTAGCTACCAACCCAAGTTAACTCATGTTGGGTGTCATGTCAACGTCACTTAACTCACGTTGATGTCAACATGACTTAACTCACGTTGGAGTTAACTTAAGAAAAAAACAGTAAAAAATGGTACATTTCAGATTATATAATCCAAAATGTCATAAAACACTTCGGTTTATATAATATGAATGTGCCAGCGAGCATAGAGATATAAGTGTTGTGTTTTGGCTGAGACATGAATTTAATGCAAAATAGAAATTAAAAACACAACACAATTTTAAAACAACAATTAACAATCATTATAATATCATAGAAATTCAATTTTCGTTAAATAAAAGGTGTAGTGTTTTATGACTCCATCAACCGCCAATCTGGCCACATGAACATGGTAGTTGATCAACACAGTCTAGTCGTGTGGGCCACCATGATAGTCATCAAGCTCTATGGCTCTGGCTCCAGCTGCACACGTTATTGCTGCTCATCATCGCCCACTTCATGATACTCATCATCACCCTCCACCTGCTCCTTCATCTCCTCTTGGGGTTCATATTGTGGCTCAGGATAGTTCCCTTGAGATGCTCCCTCACCATCAGCATGGCGTGCCCTTCCCTTGCCCCTGCCACGTCTGGGCACTCCCCCCTTTGTTTGCAACCTCTCCACACGCTCTCTCCTAACTGAAGCATGCATTGTTGTTCTTTCACACCTAGTGCGCTCAACATGATCCATACATGTAACATGCATAATCAAGTCACTCTCAATCAACAGAAATTCACAAAAATGTCAACATAAAAATCCTACTGGTAAACTTCATATATTAAAATCCGAACTTCAACAATAAAGTTCGGATTTTAAAATCCGAACAGATTTAGTTTACAAAAGAAAAAAATTGAACTCAAACACTTGCATGCAGATTGAATGAGACCTAACATTTACTTTGATATTTGATAAAGCTTCAAATGTGATCATTTTGCGTAAAAAATATCCAAGATTCGACCAATTTGTGGATTTCCAATTTTGGAATAAGGGAGAGAGAGAAAGTTAAATGTAAAAGTAAAACTGTAGAAATGGGGGAAGTTGCTGATCTTCATTTTATATATAAAAGGTTTCGGATTTTAGAATCCAAAATGGTTTTCGAATTCTAAAATATGAAGGGCATTTTTGGAAAAGAAAAAAAATGACGCTTGAGAACCTCATAGGGTGGAAAAAGTAATATCATATTCTTAAATAGATGGATCCAAACCAATACATTAACATCTATTATTGCCACCCCTATTTACGAGAAAATTGATGGATGGATTGGATTTTGTAATGGATGGATTGGATGGATATGAATTTGGTGGATCATATTATCACCCATACTTAAGAGTGTAACTACGTTTAGTCAAAATCAATAAATGTTCTACGACATTCAATTAATCCAAGTTTTAGCCAAAGTGTGACTATGAAAATCCATAAATAAATAGGAAATTCAATAATCTCCAAATTGGATTAACATAGACACTTAGTTTAAAGATGAAAGGATGTGGATTAATGTGTCCAATAGAATGTCAATAATGAAAGAACATTTATGATTATCTCAGTTTATAAGTATTTCAATAACACAATATCATACTCGAGAGGAGTATTGATATTATATACTGTACTTATTATTTATGACCTAATAAAATGTGGAATGTTGATAAAAGAGAGACACAATATATATTTGCATGCTAAGATGTTATTGTACATATTCCAACAAAATTGACTTAAGCATCCAATTATGATGCTTATTAAGTCAAGTTCATTAATTGGGTATGGATGATTGGAGTTGAAATAATAATTACATTATTGTAATAGAACCATACTAAAAATAAAAATAGAAACATGTTTTCTAGTTTGATTACATATTCCAATTATGGGGTCATACTTATGATATCGACACATAATTTCAATTTAGTTTCTTAAAAAATAACTTTTTTTTATCAATTTTTGGTACTTTTAATTAAATAGGCTATTTTTTTAAGGAAATATTATATGCTAATTGATTTAATACGCTATTTATTTTTTTCACAATTGTTGCCAATCATATCACAGTCATCAAACACATATAAAATATGACATGTGTGAAATAAATGAATAAATCTAAGATCTTTAATAAAATATAGATAGGCACAATGGAACCATGTGGAAATCATATATAGGCATGCCTTATCTTCACACATAAAATAAAATATGACATGTTCAAATATTAATCATATATATTTAACAACAAATTGATAGATACAATAGAACCATATGAAAATCGTATATGAGCAGTAGCGGAGCAAGAAACAAAAACGTTTGGGTGGGCAGCTAAATTATGAAACTTTATTTTTAATAATACAAATGTTAATTGAAACAATTTTCAGGTGACAAACAATACAAGGGAACCCCACAACTTAGAAGGTCTGTAAATCTCCGCTAACCAACCAAGCATAGACATGACAAAAATCACGTAAACCACTTTTAGAACTGCCGAAATCTAAAACGGTTGAAAAATCTCACAAAATGGACCCGTGATTTTTATTTTTTTTATTTTTCTAGTTGGGCCACTACACCACTTTACGAGAATTTGGATGTGTCAAAAATAAAAAACGTCACAAAATTGTTTAAATTCTTGCAAGTTAGATCTATAATTATTAATTTTTTAATTTTTCCGAGTAGGTCATGACCCACCCCAGCCCATGAAGGGCTCCTCCCATGTATACGAGTATACATTTTCATTTAGCAAAAGTAATTTAATATTGAATGTCTCTTTTGGAATTTTTAATTCATGAACTTTCCAAAGATTAAATATACAAACATGTATCTTCCAACCAATTTTGCCAGCAACAATGTCATCAATAGCGATAATATGAGAAGCTATTATTCAAACTATAAAAATTTGAAGAAGAAAAAAAAAAGTTAGACATTAGACAAAGTTAGAAATAATAATAGAGAGATACTTTAATCATTGATATTTATATACGAATTTAGAAATAATAATAGAGAGACCGGGAGAGGATTAAAGAAATACGGTTAATAGAAGATACGGTTAATATTACCAACAAAAAAAAAAGAAGATACGGTTAATAGAAGATAACCATTGTCAATGGCGGTTTTTGTGAATAGTAGTTTTTTATAACTAATTTATTGATACGGTTAATAGAAGATAACCATTTTTTAACATAAACAAATTATAGCAATTAACAAAAATAAATGTAAAAACAAACAAAAAATAATACATAGCAATTAGCAATTGAAGAGCACATGCATGCCGTATGAAAAATCAATTAAAATGAAAAATAAAACGTGCTCAATAGGATTCGAAGGGGAATACATAGAAAAAAGTTGCCGAGAACTTTTAGAAGTTAGTTTCAACAACTTTAGCAAAACTACTTTATTCGTGTATTTTACACTAGAAAAATAAGCAACTTTTTATATTAAGTGCTTCTCAAGAAATGTGTTTGGCCCAACTTCTCCTTTTATTGTGTAGAAAAGTTAGAAATAAGCCGGGTCAAACGCTACCTTAGCATCACATTATCTCTGTCAACAATTTGATTGGATTTCAGTATCTCAAACTCTGTTTAATTTTGTTTCTTGCTTTCCTTGGTTGGTAACTTGTTTATTTTTTGTTGTATCAAAAACAAAAAACTTGTTTATTTTTTTCATTCTGTTTTGATCTTTGCTTCTTTGATAATAGAATTCAAAAGGAGTATAAAAATTGCTGCAACTTTTTAAATTCTTTTGATAGCAGATTAAGATTTTATCAGTCGATTGTAAAATATAAAACTACGATTATATTCCTTGAAATTATACCAGATTAAGATTTTTTGTTATTATGGTACTAATGTTTTTCTTATTGCCAACTACACAGAAAACCCTAATTTCGAGATGATGGCGTGTACTGGAGTTGCAATGACTGGGTGTTTCCATCAACCTGTTTGGAGAACTAATTTCTCTCATGGCTTTAACTGTCCTCAACTTAATTTTAATTTCAATAACAATTTCAAGCTTTGCAAATCCTTTCATGTTAAGAGAGGTAACCCTAGGAGGAATCAATCATCCCCTTCTCTCTGTGTTGCTCAAATTGGAGGGAACTATTTTCCCATTTCATCCAAATAATATCGTATATTATCTTTTATATATATAGAAGAATAGTAACATACTCTAATCTCTCCAACTTACACATCTCCAAAATCATATGGGCTATTTTGTCGATTTATTGCATTTTCACCAAAGTATGATTTTATTTAGTTTGTCAAAGACACACTTTATCAATGCAAATGTTCTTTTATACCAAAGAACCATTTGATTTAGCTTCTCAAAGAAACTTCAACAATGCAAATGTACTTTTCAAATTTTGTACTATTCATATTTTTTTTATCACTTTTTCCCAATCCACTCACCATTCCCCCTCCTTCCTCACTCTTACACGTGAAGACAAAAAAAAAAGATACTATTAACACTTTATCTATTTCCATCTCTTTTTCTAGCAAATGTTCCATTTTTATTACTCAAGTTTCAAAAAAAAATTCCTTTCTAGAAATATGATTTACTATTCTCTCACAAAATTCCATCACTTATACTTAAAAAAAAAAAACAAGAATAGTACATGAAAAACATGGGATACATGCTAAAATGAAAAAGTTAATGTTTTGATAAAAATATGTCATTGATCAATATACGTATTTTTAGTCATATATTAAATATTAATATGGTTATCTATTTTTATTTTTTTTGTAATTTATAACCTATATTTGTACTCACTATAATGAGGTCATAGTTTTTTTTTTATTTATACACGTCACTATATTTTTAAACATATTTTGTAACAGGGGCCAATCTTTTTGTAGTTTGGACACGAGCCTATATTTTTACTCATATATTATAACGGGGGCCATTTTTATTTATTTTTTTTTGTAATATTTTTGTTCATAGCTTCATGTGCTATTTTCAAATATCAGGTGATGGAAGGAGTTTCCTAGATTATGGTGTGAGTCCTGTAGATGTTTATGAGCTTGGAATCCCATGTCAAGAAAAGGCACTTGCCGCATTCCATCTAGATTGTAACAAGTGGGATGTAAATGTTCAATTAAATATGGTACTCGTCCCTGCAAATATGCTTCGTTTAAATTTTGGTCCCTGTAAAAAAAAAAATTTGTTTTTGGTCCCTGCAAAATTTTTTTTTTTAAAATAATCCCTCCAGGGACTATTTTCAAAAACAAAAATTTTTGCAAGGACTTGTTTAAAAAAACAAAATATTTTACAGGGACCAAAAACTACAAAATGTGTCCAGTCATCATGTGCCACGTATACAAATCATCACAAAAATGGGGTCATGGACTATTTTAAAAAACAAAAAATTTTGCATGGACCAAAAACAAAACGTGAGTGGATTTGGAAGGGCTTTGTTACCCGCTGATCAATGAATTCTTGGTGTAATACTAACATACCTCCTGGGTGTGAGGTGAGAAAGAAGAGCGGTTTTTTTTTTACAGGGACCAAAACTTAAACGAGGCATATTTGCAGGCACCAGTGTAATATTTAAGCCTCAAATATATGTATCCAATTTAAAAGCGTTCGCTGCAATTTATGAGCCACACGATCGAATAATGGTAAACTTGTTTTGTCACCTAAGTTTGAATTTCACTCGTGGGGGAGTACATATAGCTGAAAGACGTGGTTCAGGCCCCTTACCAAATTTTGAAAACGTGGAATAACATGGAATAACATGTTATTTCTGCTTAAGGTTAAGGTGCTTATATTTTGTCGTTAAAATTGTTTCAAATATATTGGGTTATTTCTGAAATAACATGGAATAACTTGTATTTTTAACAGATCTTGTTGATTATGATATGAAGGAGAAACTCGCTAATAACTTTCGACCAAAGCTCATTATTGCTAGTGCTATTAAGTATTCTCGAGACATTGATTATCCTCGCATGCATGAGAAAAGTATGTTTTATTATTTGACCATTTTTTGGAATTTAAAATCCTCATTATCTGCTTCTTTGTATAATGTGATTTTATGATAGTTTTGAGAGAGTCTGTAAAAGGAAACAAAGGAACAATAATGTAGAAAATCAAAACAGTAATGTTGATAATCAAAATCTCATTACTGATTTGGTGGAGGAGGCTCGTGATTAGTGGACAGGTGGCATAGGAGAGAGATTGTGGATCTGATGGATATATAGAGAAGGAAGGAATGTTTATTATGGGGGGCATCAATTTAGTACGTAGTCTCGTTACTTTGGGAGATTCTAGGTGTCTCGATTTACCTACGCTATCTTTCTTTTTTTTGACAAAACCTAGGCTATCTTTATTTTTCTGCACTTACAATATCCATTGTAATCAATAGTTTGATCCCATTTGAACTCTAATTGGATTATTCAGAAATAATATCTTCCATTTTCATCAGAATTTTACTATTTCATTTACTATTTCGGTTCTAATACTAAATTGAATCCTATCATTTTATTCTTCACGAAAACCTAATGACATCTTATGTGCAAGGAAAGATTGCAGATGATATAGGTGCTTTAATTATGATGGATATCGCTCGCATAATCGGGGTTGTTGTTGGACCGGATCCCTTTAAGTTTTGCGATATCGTGACCACCACAGCCCCCAAAAAGGTTTGCTTTGAGATATTTTTGTTGCTTTACATTTTTGCACTCAAATTGAAAGAGAGAAGAATTTGCATTTGTAAAAATATAATTCTATTCACCTGTGAAGTGAGTACTTTTTTGCAATGCTTCCTCCAGTTTTTGGGAGATTCTAAAAGTGAACTGCTATTCTTCAAGAAAGATTCTGTGCATGGTGATCCGAAGTCTGACATTAACAACGGTGCATGAATTATCCAAGGAAGTCAGATGCATTTATCTTATTTACCTTCCTAGTTTGCGATTTTAATTTAGTGTAGAATTATCCAGGGGGGTCTGCATAACCACAAAATTGCAGGACTAACAGTTTGCTTGAAGGATGCACAATCTCCAAACTTTAAAAATGACCAAAAAGAGGTATATATCAATGCTGCTTTTTAGCATTGGTTAGTTTTCTATGAATTTTTAGGTTTGGTCCCTCTGCGACTTTTATTTTTTGATTTCGGTCCCTCTAACATTGTGACTAGCATATGGAACGACACATCAACATCGTCTGCTATGTCATCCTCTGGTTGCCACATAGACGTTTTTGTAACAGATGATGATGGCAAGGACCAAAACCAAAACGTTTATAACTTATAGAGGTCGTTTTAGAACCAAAAAAAATACAAGGACGAAAACCAAAAACATGCAAACTTACCGAGACGATTTACATATTTAAGCCTTTCAAAAATTGCAACTTTTATAATAATGAAAAATAATCAATGCGTATTTTCTTCAAGTATTTACATGCATATAAGTTTTAATAAAAAAAATTTGTTATGTATCTTAACCGCATCGTATCCTAAATTTTTAAAATTTCGATTGTCCGCACACGTACCACGTATTCGGGCTTTGTAGACTGTGACACTTTGACAAAAAAATAAACATGACATCAACAAAGTGATTGGACTCAAATGGTTAATAAGTTTCTACCAATCATTCAGAAGAACCCAAATTTGACTCGAGTGAGAACAAATTTTGGTTAATTTTTACTTACCTCTTAGCCGAACTCTTACTATGATACTCTTCGTCTAAGAATCAGAGAATTAACAAATGCGATATTAGGATACTATTCATCGTACATATAATGTTCAACAACCCATAATGAGCAGCAAAACGGGCTGCTGAGATATCCGCCGCTGCTGAGGATTCAATGCCGTGAACAATGCCTCTTCTTTCACTTCTTTTTATTTTTTTTAAAAAGAATTGTTTTCATTATAGAGGATAAATTTTGTAACACAAGTTAAGTCATTAGCTAATTTAGCAACTGAATTAATCACAAAAATATACGTTTTTTTTTAAAGTAAACTGGTGGCAATGATTCCACCATTTTAAGCTGAACAAGTGTTTTATTTTTTCCTTCAAAAAAAGTATTTTATTTTAAAGAAGGTGAATAGGTGTGTTAACCACTTTTAAAACATAAATTTCTCTATGATGCTGGTTTTGAAACAATTGATATTATTCCCATGGGTCTCAATAGAGTGTTTTTGAGATCAACGGATGGAGGTGATGTCGGGGTAATTTTATCGGAGGCTGCTGATTTTTTTAACAATTTCTTTTCCACATCAGTTAAGTGGAATAAGGAATTTGTGTTTCGTGATTGTGGTTGTAACGTCACGGATTTTGATCCAAGACATTATGCCTAAATCATTCTCATTTTTAGAAAACCACTACTATTTTTTTATTGCATCAATAATAAATTCTTAGCAAAACCTATACAGAATTCTTAACATAATTTAATGAAAATTCTTAAAATAAACATCCTTTAAAAATTACAATTAGATCAAAAACCCAATTTGTCCCCCGTACGCACTTCAAGCTAAAACTTCAAAGCATAGACCATCTCTTCTTTGATACCTAAAGTGTTAGTGTAAGGGTCAATTTTCTTATCCAAATTGGTTCATACTCAAAGCACAAGAAAAATGTCATAAAATAAATAGTATCAAAACTTCTCAATCAAAAAGAAAAGAAAAAAATACATTCAAGTAATATGCTTCAAAGTAAGGTTAGTTTTAAGTCAATCATCAATCACATGTATACAATAGACTCAATGCAATTATGCGTAAGATGCATGCTCTTATAACTATATGATCCGGATATAATTCCCGCCACTAAGGCATCCACACATAATATAATTTTAATCCCGCCACTAAGGCACCACACAGATGCATATGCCATGCATGATCATGAAAATGCAGAGTAAAACCCACCACTAAGGCAGCACACAGAATATAATTATAACCCACCACTAAGGCACCATACAGATATATAATATTAACCCGCCACTAAGACAATTACAGTCAAATACTAACGCATCATCAAACACACAACCAAAAGTCAATCATTTCGCAACTGACGTTTTCATCTTTCTCCTTTCTTTAATTCATCAAAAAAATGTAACACTTCTTTTCCAACACCACAAAAACATATAAAGCATAATAATATAAAATATATCAATTCACACCACATTATCATACACATCTTTCATATAAATCATAATTAAGAATAATCACTCATAATTAAGAATAATCACTTTTAGAAAGGATTAAATTTTACCATGAAAATACATTTTAATTATTTTTCTTTTTAAAAGACAAGAATTGCTACCACTATTTAATAACACAACCCTAGCACTTAGTATGGACGTACGAGGAAAAAGCGCTTACCTCGAGAGCTTTTCTTCCTAGCCAAACTCTAAACCACCTCAAACTCGCAGCTACGGTGCAGACACATTTTCTCTCACTCTAGAAATTATTTTGACGAGCGGACCGTTGAAAACGAAGAACCACACGCTGAGGAGATGATGTCCAAAAATTAGCTCAATCGGACGGTGAACGAAGGCGTAGTCGCAATTCTTAGACTTCCATGAATTTTAAAAAGAGAAGAAAGGAGTGGCTTGATTGACTTATGAAAAGGGGGTTGTGTCGCAAGAATATAGTAAGGGGCTTGGTTGTCTCTAAAACTTTGTTGTTTGCAGATAGTAAAGAAAGGACCACATGTCAAAGAGTATAATCACAAATTTATGTTTTTCTTTTCTGGTCTAACAAGAGGAGATTGACGTGAGCTATGTAGAGAGGGTAGGTTACACTTTTCTTGCTCAATTGTGATTGGCAATGGCTTTAGATGTATTTGAAATAGCAAGGCTAAAATAGAAGAATGAAAGTCATGAACTCAAGTAGAATAAATTGAAAACAAAGTGGTGGTTAATTATATTATGGCACTATACAAATCTTTTAAAGAGGTGAGCATGTATGTTGTTTTGTTTTGTGTAGCAGAGAGTAGGAAATGTTCTCGGTCTCTTCCTAATTGTGTGTTATCCCTAAGAAAATTATTTTAGGTAGATACATATACAAATAACGGTCCCTCTTGAACAAAATCAGAATAATAAAAAAATGAAAACTAGGTTTATTTTAATTGAGTCACTCATAACATAACTATAGGAAGTAGTTGAGGTGGATTCCTTATCTTTAGGAAGGCATGCTAATAAGTAAACAACAGCAACGTGACTAATAAGAGAGTAGTGTTTTGACTCAGCAACAAAAGGGGACACTCATGGTCAAATAAGTAGAATAAATTGAGTAAAAATAGGCATGAAGTAAACACAATTAACCCACGTACTAAAAGAAGAGATATTTAAAGAATGATGAAATGAAACATGTGTGCAATAACCATATTTTGGCACATTTAAAATGTCTAACCCATACATATATCAGCTAAAGGAAAGCTTGAGTAACAAAACCAAAATAGCAGCGTAAAAATATATGCATGACTGCTAGTATATCGAAATGATTAATTTGGCCGCTAAGATCTCTATTAATTACTATAGTCAAACCAACCAAGTATATAATTTGAAATAATTAAACTGCTATATTAATTTAACTAAAAGGAGGATTTATAATTTCTTAAATTCTTTTCACATAAAATAAGTTTGTTGAATAAATTATTAATCTAGAAATTCTATGAAGGACATATATAATGTATAAAAATATTGGGATGTTACAGTGGTGCATGAGTGCGGATTTATGGAGTACCAATCCACGCTTGGAATACTAATTTTTTCAAGCTTTGTGTATTAGATTGTGGACGTTTGTTACGAATGGATGAGTCCGCCTTGGAGAAAGAAAGGCTAGATTTTGCACGTGTCTTGATTGCTACTTCATCTTTGGAGGTCATTAATACAAAGGCTACGATTGTGGTGGATGGTGTAGTTCTTGTGTTTAAAATTATTGAAGAATGGGATTATGAATTGGGTGAGGATGCTTGTCTAGAAATGGAGGAGTTTGAACCTGTTGGTGCTCAATCGGACAATGCCGATTTCCATGATGACTTTGATGGTTGGGGTGATGTTGATCAGTTTTTAAATCACCTTTCTAATGATTGAAATGAAGAAAGAATTATGGAAACACAAGCTGCCAAATCTTTGGATACTGTGCAGCAACACTCACGACCTGTAGATTTTAATATTGTTGAGGATATTGGAAATGAGGTTACGTTAACTGTAGGTGGTGGAGGTATAGGCCGCAAGCAGCTGAAGCTAATAGTGGAAAAGTGGCACCTCCTGTTCTTAATGAGGGCGTCCCATCAGAGGTCCCTAATGCTACTAACGTGCCAGCTCCTATTGATGTCACGCTTATGAAGGATGGTGGGGTGAGAAACAAAGTTGAGAAGTTGTTGCTTGGTCCTTGTCGGGGTGTGAAGCACACCACATCTTGTCCTCCAGGCCGAGGACGTTCTGGTATTTCCAGTCCGTGGAGTTTGAAATGGGTGAATACTCAAAAGTTTGATGGTGTTTCAGATTCCCTTTTGAAGAATACAAAGGTGCTAAATGAATCATCTACATCAAGTGGGCCGAAACTTACAAAGAAAAAGGGTGCAGGCTACCTTCGACATACGGCGCAAAGTATGAGGCGTATAGCAAGACTTCCAGCAAAAGATCGCGAAGAAGTTCTCTGTGCGTTGAAAAGAAATGCTAAAGGACGTACGGGGGCGCCAGTTATATCCAATACAAAGGTAACTCCTAATGTTGGTTCTACGGTGCATAGTGATTCACAGGTATCAGTTAATAATGAATGGTCAAATTGACTGGCTTTTCATAGTAATAATAAAGTTGTTGATGAGGATATTAGAGGGATTGGGAAGGTGATTGGTCTGAATTTTGATGGGGTTAATCACAATATGTTTGAAGTTTTGTCGTGGGGAGGTCGTAAAAATAAAGAGGGTGTAGGGGAAGGAGTGTAGGTCGGAGGGAGAGGGAGTGGAGGTGGGTGGGTTGGGCGTGGTGGATGTGGTTACAATGAAGATTATTTCTTGGAATGTTAGGGGGTTGGGGAGTTTTAAAAAGCGGAGGGAGGTGAGACAATTGGTGAGGGAGAAAAATCCTTTTATTTTGTGCATTCAAGAAACAAAGCTAGCCATTATTGATGATTTTGTGTGTAAAGCAATTTGGGGAGATGATTGTGTTGGTTACTCTTTTCGACCTTCGTTGGGTGCATCAGGAGGTTTGGTGACTTTGTGGGACAGCAATAAGGTTGATGTGTGGTCGACAATTTCTTTTGATCACGTATTGGTAATTGTTGGTCGTTTTTTTAAATTCGATGAACTTTCTGTTGTGTTCAATGTTTATGCGTCGTGTGATGTGTCTAGGCAGCAGGCTCTTTGGGTCAATATCTCCAACAGATTAATATCTTTTGCTAGTCAAAATATTTGTGTTTGTGGTGATTTCAATGCGGTTTGGTGTGGTTCAGAGAGGCGTAGTGTTGGTAATAGTACTTGTCAGGTTGGGATGGCGGCCTTCAATTTTTTCATTGATAGCAATTTGTTGATTGATTTGCCTCTTCGGGGTCGCAATTTCACATGGTTTCAGGGGGATGGTAAATCTATGAGCCGAATCAATTGTTTCCTGTTGTCGGATAATTGGTGTTTGACTTGGCCGAGTTGCTCTCAATTGGCTTCTACGCGTGGTTTGTCTGATCATTGCCCGTTAGTGCTTTTTGTGGATGAGGAAAATTGGGGTCCTAGACCGCTTCGTATGTTGAAATGTTGGGAATCTTTTCCTGGATATCGTATTTTTGTTGAAGAAAAGTGGAGGTCGTTTGATGTGGACGGATGGGGTGGTTTTGTGTTGAAAGAAAAATTCAAGTTAATGAAAATGGCTTTAAAATATTGGCATCAGCAACACTCTCAGAATTTACCAGCAAAAATTGTGGCGTTGAAGGATAAAATTACTATTCTTGATTTAAAAGGAGAAACAATGGTGCTTCTTGATGGGGAGGTGGAGGAGATGCATGGGTTAACTGAGGAATTGTTTTATTTGTCCAGGATTAATAATAGTATTTGCTGGCAAGAATCTAGGGCTCTGTGGCTGCAAGAAGGGGATGCTAATTCTAAAAAAAAATCATGGGATTATGTTTGGAAGAAGGCGAGGTAATGCAGTGTCATCTTTTGTTGTTAATGGTGTACTAATTGAGGGGATTGATAATGTTCGGAATGTTGTGTTGTCACATTTTTCTTCTCATTTCAAATCTCGGAGGGTGGAGCGCCCCATTATGAAGGATCTACAATTTCCTTCTTTGACTCATAGAGAGGGCAGCAGCCTAGTGAAACCGTTTTCAATGGAGGAGGTGAAGGATCCGGTGTGGGATTGTGATAACTTTAAATGTCCGGGTCCTGATCGTGTTACATTTGGCTTCATTAAGGACTTTTGGAATATCTTATGTGGTGATATTGTGTGTTACCTAGTGGAATTTCATAGAAATGGGCGATGGACCAAAGGGATAAATAGCACGTTCATTGCTCTTATTCCTAAGGTTGATAGTCCGCAACGTTTGAATGATTTTCAGCCTATTTCTTTGGTTGGTAGAATGTACAAGATTCTGGCAAAGGTCTTTGCTAATAGGTTGAGGCTGGTTATTGGGTCTGTTATTTCTGATTCTCAGTCTGCTTTCATTAAAGGTCGTCAGATTCTTGATGGTATTTTGTGGGCGAATGAAATAGTAGATGACACTCGTAAACGGCGGAAAGAGTTGCTTCTTTTTAAAGTTGATTTTGAGAAGGCATACGACTCTATTGATTGGGGTTATTTGGATGAGGTGATACGTAAAATGGGTTTCCCGACTCTTTGGCAGAAATGGATAAATCAATGCATTGGCATGGCTACCGCTTCAGTGCTGGTTAATGAGTCCCCAACGGATGAGTTCCCTTTGGAAAGAGGGTTGAGGCAAGGTGATCCTCTTTCCCCTTTCCTTTTTCTTCTGGTCGTAGAGGGTTTTAATGTGTTGATGAAGGCTATGTCTTCGAATCATCTTTTTAATGGTTATAGTGTTGGTAGCAGTAATCCAGTGGTGGTGTCTCATTTGCAATTTGCGGATGATACGCTCATTTTGGGAGAGAAGTCGTGGGCTAATGTTCGCACGATGTGGGCGGTTCTTATGTTGTTTGAAGCATTATCAAGTCTGGAAGTGAATTTTTCAAAGAGTCAGTTGGTTGGTGTTATTGTTTCTGATTCTTGGTTGTCTGAGGCAGCGCTGGTGTTGAGTTGTCGGGATGGTAGCGTTCCGTTTGTGTACTTGGGGCTGCCCGTCGGTGGGAAGGCGCACCGGTTGGATTTTTGGAAACCGTTGGTTCTTTGTATTGATTCTAGACTGTCGGGTTGGAAATCTAAGCACTTGTCTTTGGGAGGTCGCTTGGTTCTGCTTAAATATGTCATGTCATCGCTGCCTGTTTATGCCCTTTCTTTCTTCAAGGCTCCATCAGGTATTGTTTCCTCTATCGGTCATTCCTAATGTGCCTACAGATTACCTAAATCAATTTGGTTTTGATGGTGGTTTTTGCTCTAAGGCTCGGCAATCCATGTTGCAATTCATTTGGTATGCAACCGTTTGAAAAATTTGGAAAGAAAGAAACAACAAGATTTTCAATGGCAAAGCTTTGTTTGACTTACCAGATGGTGGATAAGATTAAGTCGCTTTCTTTTGGTTGGTTGAAGGCGAAAATAACCAAACCTATCCTTCAATTATCATGCTTGGTGGCTTAGTCCGTTCACTATGTTGGGCATCGGTTAATGTTTCTTTTTACTGTTCTTTCCTTTGTAAATATGTCTCTGAGACTTTGTTTCTTTCTCGGTACACCTTGTACTAGGGAGAATACTTTGATTGAGTAATATATATTCCATTTTAGCCTTTTCAAAAAAAAAAAACATAAATTTCGTTAATCACTTTGATTACTTCGTTGATCACAAAAATGAAAGGTGTCGATCAATTATTTTACACAATTTAGAAAGAAAAAAACATCGCATTTGGTTAATAGGTAGTGAAATTGGTTAATGACAAAATTAAACTTTTGTGTTACAAAAATCCTCCTTTACAATAAAAAAAAAACTTTTTAAAAATTTGATAAAAAAAAAGTTATTTTTTTAAATAAAAAACGGTATTTTGGTCGCCATATTTTATATGCGGTACATGTGTTGTATTATTTGGTATCCCATATTTTTGTGTTCAAACATCATTGTTTGTAATTAGATTTGTTTTTCCATGCCATCCTCACATCATCCTAAATTCATTCTTGTGATTAATGAAGTTGTGAATTTGGTTAATAACACAACTTAAATTATAGGAATTAAGCTTAAAACATTGGCTCAAATTTGTGAATTTGTGTTTTGGGATTTTGTTTATAAAATTGCATATTTGGTAAAATCTCAAAATATTTTTCTTTCATCGACTATTTTCTTGCCCCCACTAGAAGAAAAAAAATATGGATTTGGCCATTAGGCGCACTAGGGGTGTAACGGTTCGATTTGGATTGGTTTTCAGTCAAAAAAATGTTCGAACCGATGAAACCTTCATCAGTTTGGATTGGTTTGGTTTTCATTGTTTTTCAAAAAAGAAACCGAACCAAACTAATCGGTTCGGTTTGGATTGGTTCGGTTGATCAGTTTGTTTAAAAATACAATTTAAAAAAAAATCATATTCTCCCAAAATATTTCATAAAACTTTGTATAATTGTATTTCATATTTTGTTTTTTTCATGTTCTCTATTTTTCAAACAACTTTTTATAACTAACCTTACTCAATATTTCATACACATGATCCAAGATTCATTCATCCATCATTCTTCAAAAACAACTTCATCAAACTCAAATATTTAAATCATCCATGATCCATACATGCATCATTCATCAACAAACACAAAAATTCCAAAAAGAACATGGAAAACGTGTATAAATCAATGTCATATAAAATGAACATGGAAAACAAGGAAATATGATGAGTATAAATCAATGGCATAAACATGATAAAACTAACGAAGAGATGAACGATCTCAGTGGTGACCGGTGGCGATGAACAATGGGTTTGGTGTGGTTGACAGCTAGGGTTTCTTTTTTAGTAGAAATGAAAGAGTTGAGATGAGATGAAGATGATGATGAGAGAACCTGAATGGATTTAAAAGTATTTTATGTTGGATAATTTTGGGCCTAACCATAAGTTTGTGTGACGAAGGAAAATATTAATAAAATAAGGAGTGTGGTTATCATCGGATTGGTTCATCGATTTCACGGATCTCGAAATGAAAAACCATGAACCAAACCAAACTAGATCGGTTTCGATTGGTTCGGATCGGTTTCAAACCGAACCAAACAAGGTCGGATATTTTTTCGGTTTGATTTGGACTTTCGGTTTCGTTGGTTTTGTCCAAACCACTTACACCCCTAAGGCGCACACATGAAAATACTTATTAATTATTTTAAAAATATATATTATTTAATTCATTTTTCTTTTATCTTTTTTTCACTTATGTATTTGTGTCATTTTGATTTGGAGGTAGAACCAAGCAAACCTTACTCTTACTCGTTAACTTTTTTCGTTTATTTTGTACCAATTTTATTGAAATTTCATTAATAAAGGTGGTGCAAAATAAACGAACTCACCTTTATTTATGGTATATGCTTGTCAAAAAGTTTCTTTATAGTGTGGTATATGTTATTTCTTTTAATTTTTGTTGCATTTATATGTTATTTCTGTGTATGTTTTTGTTTTTGTTATTGAACTAACTCGAAGAAAAATGAGAAATTTACTTTTTCCACCCTATGCCTTTCCTCGCGCACCCTATTTTTTTCAAAAATGTCCTTGAAGTTTTCAGATTTTATAATCTGGAATGGTGTTTTCCTTTATTAAAGGGTGAAAAAAATGAGTTACGGATTTTTTCGGATTTTGTAATTCGGAAATCTCAAAAAATAGGACGAGTTACATGATTTTTTTCAGATTACATAATCCGAACACCCATAAACACCCTTTTTTTTATGGTGCTGATGCAATCCGGAGTACGAAATCCGGACAGCACCAGCACCAATTATGTACATGTTTGTAACATGGATAGTCATTTTAAGGACAATATTAATCTTCCTAGCTTTCGTCCTTGTGTTTTTATGATCAAAACTCTCTTAGAAAGGACTTCTTACGGGGTCCTCAAAATCCAAAATTCAATCATTTAGACCCTTTTTTTCATGGTGCTAATACAATCCGGATTACGTAATCCGGACAGCACCAGAACCAATTCTGAACATGTTTGTAACATTGGATAGTCATTTTAAGGACAATATTAATCTTCCTAGCTTTCATCCTTGTGTTTTTATGATCAAGACTCCCTTAGAAGAGACTTCTTACGGAACTTCGCCCTCAAAATCCAAAATTTCATCATTTAGATCTTTTTTTTTTCATGGTGCTAATGCAATCTGGATTACGTAATTCGGACTGCAAAGGGGCATTTTTGAAAAGTTTACAGGGCGCGCGAGAAGGCAACAAGGTGGAAAAAGTAATACTCAAAAAATGATGATGTAAGAGTGGTGCAAAACAAAACCCTAAATCACTCTTCGGCCTTTATGAAAAACAAAACCTACTCATAATGTAAGTTAGAATCCATTAATTGTTATTAACCTATATCACCTGCAGTAGAAAAAGAAATACCCGGAGAGTATTTTCATTTTCATCAAGAGTGGTGCAAAAAGAAAAGTTAGAATCTTATTTAATATAATTTTCCTTTAGCTTAAAAATAATCATCAAGAGTGGTCCGAAATCAGATTTTTTAGTATGGAAAAAAAGTTAGAATTATAGCTGTAACTTTTAAAAGTTGTTGAAGGACCCTGGTCCTCTAAGTAGGTCTGCCACTTAAGGTCCTCTAAGTAGGTCTGCCACTTAATATGAAGATGCCAAATGAATGGTTACTTAACAGCAGTGATATTTGAGCATCTCATAATTTAGTTTTACTCTTGTTTAATGTCTTACTTTATCTCTATCAATTTTTTATATCACAACATCTCAACCAATCACACTCTCTATGTTTCTCTCATAAGATAGAGCAATTTTTGCATGGTCACAACCACAAATATAATTGCTTTAGACACACATAGAAATAGAAATATGTAAAAAGAGAAAAAAAAATTAATTTATTGTTATTATTATTGAAAACATTGGTTAATGTGTATTGTTTTGTGTGTATCTAAATGATTTGGATTTGTGTTTGTGTCTATTTATGAATTTCCCCTTAAGGTATATACATCCATACGGATGTACATGAAACATGTTCCTTTTGATTAATGATAGAACATTTAAATAAATTTATTTCGGTTTTCCATCATATATCATCAATGTATATGTACACATCATATCATCAATTTATTATTTGAAAGAAACTTGCAATTAAGGTGGGGTGATGAAGGGACTAATCTGAGTTAAGGGAAAATAAGTTTTGAGGTTTCGGATTCAAATCGGATGAAGGAGAAAAAACTAACCTAACAAATAACTGTTAACATTTGTCATTCAATTGTTTGATGAAGATTCGACGACAATTCAGTTTTTAAAAGCAATCGGACAATAAGTTGTGCCGCTAGACCTTTTTGATTTGCAAAACTAATCTTCGTAAACACAACATTCATGGAACTAGGAGACATGATATTGTTATGCATGACCCTTTAAACTCTATTTAGAAGGTCATTAGAAAAATAAACTTACATTGAATCTGAACCGTTCGTTTCAGATCCAATTCCTCTACATAAGGACTTCGATTCACTTAGCTTCCATCAATGAGAAAAGAAAAATTAAAGAAATGGAACTTCAAGTACTATTGGCATTCTCTTTCTTGCTTTCAGTTTTTGTTTGCTACTTACTTTTTCGACCATATTTGAACCGTCACAAAAACCTCCCTCCATCACCTTCTCTCAAACTTCCAATTATTGGCCATATGCACCTCTTAGGTCCTCTCCTCCATCAATCCTTCCACAATCTCTCCACCAAATACGGTCCGTTATTCACTCTTAACATGGGTTCTGTCCTCTGCGTGATCGCTTCCACTCCTCACTCCGCCAAACAACTCCTTCAAACCAACGAACTCGCTTTTATTTGCCGCATTGAAACCGCGGCAACCAAACATCTAACTTATGATTCATCTCTAGCTTTTGCGCTCTACGGTGATTATTGGAGGTTCATTAAAAAAACTTAGCATGAATGAACTTTTAGGCTCTCGTAGTATAAGCAACTTCCAACACTTGAGATCACAAGAGACACAAAGTTTTATGAAACTTTTGGCTAAGAAAGCCAAAGCATGTGAGGTTGTGAATGTAACCGAGGAATTATTGAGGTTGACGAATAATGTTATTTCTAAGATGATGTTAGGGGAAGCTGAGGAAGCCAGGGAAGTTGTCCGTGGCGTGACCGAGATTTTCGGAGAGTTTAATGTTTCGGATTTTATTTATTTAGTTGTTTAAGAAAGTTGACTTCCAAGGGTTTGAGAAGAGGATAGAAGACTTGTTTTTTAAGTTTGATACGTTGGTGGAAAGGATTATTTGTACACGTAGGAGAGGAGGAAGAAGAGAAATGGAGAGAGTAGGAAGGGGGAGATAAGAGACTTTCTTGATATCCTACTTGATTGTGTCGAGGATAAAAGCTCTGAGATGAGAATTCAAAGGGTTCACATTAAGGCCTTGATTATGGTAAATCCATTATATATGCATGCATACATATTTATCATTTATGTCATTTTAAGTATATAATTCTCCTTTTTTTAGCAAAAAGAAAATGTACATTATCATTTTTGTGTCAAAAAACATAATATATTCTTCTTTAGTCTCATTTTATAAATCATTTAAGTTTTGACACGTCATCTAAAAAATGCACTTAATATTTATATTATTTTAATATAAGTACATATATTTAGTGTCTAACACACCTCAAATAAAATTATATCTAGAAAAATCATTATGGGAAACCAATACAAATTCAACATCTATGCAAAATATATTTGAATGTTTATAGAAAGTTTGATTCACAAAACAAATTTTTTTGAATAATGCCTTGGATTTGTAGGATTTCTTCACAGCAGGAACAGATACAACAGCAATATCAACAGAATGGGCATTAGTAGAACTCATAAAAAAAACCCATCTTTACTCCAAAAAGCTCGTGAAGAAATCGTTAACATCATCGGCAAAAACAGAACAGTTGAAGAATCCAACATTTCAAATATGCCATATCTACAAGCAATCATAAGAGAAACATTTCGTCTTCACCCACCAGTTCCTATGGTTACAAGAAAATGTGTAGCAGAATGCAAAGTTGAAAACTATGTGATCCCAGAAAACACATTACTCTTTGTCAATGTTTGGTCTATTGGGAGAAATCCAAAATTTTGGAAAAACCCGTTAGAGTTTTGTCCTGAAAGATTTTTGAAAGATGGTGAAGGTGATTCAATTGATGTTAGGGGACAACATTTTGAGCTTCTACCATTTGGGTCCGGAAGAAGAATGTGTCCTGGTGTTTCATTAGCCATGCAAGAAGTGCCAGCATTGCTTGGTGCAATTATTCAGTGTTTTGATTTTAAGGTTGTGGACCACAAAACTGGGAAGATTTTAAATGATGTTGGTGATATTGATGTTGATGAACGGCCAGGATTGACTGCTCCAAGAGTTCATAATCTACTGTGTGTTCCAGTTGAGAGGACAAAATGTGGGACCACTTGAAATTAATCCTTGGATTTTAGTAGGTTTTTGAATAACACGTGTAGAATGTATGAGGCATCATGGATTCGTGTACGTGCTTCCTTTTTTTAATGTTGTTTCCATGCATGGCAGAAGTCTTAATTGGATTCATGTAGTATAAAAATGAACATCTTGTGGTTCAAAAATAATTGTGCTGTGTTTCGTCAATTTAAGAGTAACTTATGTGTTTTTTCCATTTAATAATTGTGCTGTGTTTTTTCGAAAATCGAAATATTTGATTTTTTTATAAAATAATTTCTTCTTTTGGAATCTTTAAAGAGTGCCCCTAAGGCACTCGTTAACAAGACCCTTAATAAATAGCGATTTTGCAATATAATCTCCTCTTGCAAGCTCCACCCTCCAGTCCACCCTCACCTATGTTGGTCATGATGATTGAGTGTTGTGTGCATAATTTTTTTAACAAAAAAATTATTAAGAACATAATAACCAGAACCCTCTATAAACTTAAGTCATAATTACAGGAGTCTTAATAGATATTTGTATATTTTTCTTGCGGATGATATAGTCTTGTTTTGAGAGTTGAATAAATGAGAGGTTAGAGACTTGGAGACAAGTTCTAAAAGTGTATAATTAACGTATGTTCAAGTTGAAGTAAGCGTACATAGTATTTCAAATGTAAGTTAATAAAGGTTGAAACATACCTATCTAGAGGTGAAAGATTGAGACCATATCATACCATGTATGTCACATAGTTTAAATATCTAGAGCCTATTCTTAAAAAGAAAATATCTTAGGTCTATTGTAAAAAATAATAGAGAAATAGAGGACAAAGCCTTGAGTAATAAAAAATACCGCTCAAGCTAAAGGAAAAATTTTGTTGCACGGTCAAATATGTAGTACAATGGGATAGTGTTGGACAGTAAAATGCCAACACGAGTAAACTGAATGTAACAATGATTAGAATGTTGCACTAATGTGTCGAAATGCAATATGATGTAGAATTAGGAATGATAGCATTTGCAAGAGTGAGTTAGGGTTAGCACCTATTAAGAAAGATTGTAAGACTCACTCCTTTGACAACAGTACAAAAACAAGTTTCTCCATACACTTCTATGGAAGGCAATATTCCTTTGATGGTGAGAATAGTTTCAAACAAACAGACGGGTCGAAGTTGCGGTCCTACCAGAAGCCTGAAATAGAACAGTAAATTCAGACTGATTAATTTTCATTTTCAACAGCTGGTTCAAATCTTTTAAAGATGAACAGACTACCCTTTAATGACAAACACTTAGTGAAGATTAGAATCCCAATGGTGCCCAAGAATAATGCAGTTCCAATAAATTGAAAGTAAGATACCCATAAATCAACAGTTAGTTCAAAAATAGAAACAAAAAACACACAGATTATTAACATATAGAAACAAAAAACACAATAAAGAAACTTTCTGATCAGGCACATACCATAGCTGGATGTTTAATTATTGAAATTTTGCTGACATTGCTTCCACAATCACGTGAAAGTAAAAGTCGTACATGAGGGACACTCTTCCAACTCTCTCCAAGTGCTGGTTTAGGATTACCATCATCCCCACCCACCACATGATTTGTCACCTATAAATTAGAGTAGTTAAGAATTAAAGTAGAAGTTAGTTAGTAAGTTGATAAGCTTGTTAGGTGGTTGTTATTTTGGTTATTCTCAAAACGCCTTTAAATAATCCTCAATTCGTAGAGTTAGCTCTAGTGTGAAAAGAAGAGTGTTCCTTTGGTTTGAATAATTAAGTTTAGTGACTAGAGATAGCTCTAGTGTGAAAAGAAGAGTGTTTCTTTGGTTTGGGGTAGCCTTGTGTGCGAGTGAGGACAAAACACGCTGAAAAAGACTTGTGTTGGTTTGTGGGGTAAGTCGACAATCCTGAAAGCAGTCTGGGATGTTACAAAGAATATATATTTCCATATCAATTAGAGTTAGATAAGAGGAGCCGAGAAAAATTTCCTACTTATTAGAATTTTCCACAATCATTGAAAGGATTATCATTGGCATTGGCAAAAAGAAGCAAAACAAAAGTAAAACTTACCAACACTGCAATATTATGCTCATGAGCTAGCTGCTTCAGTAAAAACCCAGAAGATATCATTAAAGCGTGTCCTGAAATCACCCATAATATGCAAATAAAGTTTATGTACATTTCAATAATTATCCAAGCTATTATCACAGCATATAAGCCTCTCTTAACCCAAAAAAAATAAGGAAAAACATGCTAGGAAAACGGTGGCATAAATAATATCACAGCAAAACTAAAATGCAGTAAGACATAAATTCCTCATTATGATCCATATCACCCGATTCCTCATTTTGAAACAGTCCAATGAATCAATCTACCTTGACGGAAAAATATATATACTTTTTTAGGGAATATCTAATCTCTTGTTTTTATGTTTTTCAGTGGAATAGAAATAGCAACTAGTGATTGAACTTTAAAACTAGGATATAGACGACTTGTATGGTATGCTTGAACATAAAGCAGAATTCAGTTTTGACTTTTGAGGATGAACTTACCAGACTATAATACCTGAAATCTGGTCCTCAAAGTTACTGTTTTGGCAAATAGTAAGTGAATAAGACGAACATCAATCCCATATGGTTGTCCAACTCACAAGTTAACATGACGACTGTGCATTTCTAGGTATCAGACACAGGCTAATACTCCCATATGTTGGTCTATGTTAGTGTATGTTGTGGGTGGGGATAGAACCATCAACCTCCTTATCACTCCACTCCTTGACTCTCCCACCCTAACCACTAAACCAATCTTATATCCCCACTCACGAATTTACTAAGTCAGCAAATCTAATGACAGCACACAAAAAAGCCTCAAAACAAAACCTTTGAGCGCATTTCAATTGTTCCCTTCAGCCTTTATGATCAAAGCTCACCCAACCTCCAACCTTCAGATAAAACCTCTGGCCTGCTTCTCAAACCTACAAACTGTTTACACTAAGTTCACCCCGAGCTCATCATAACCTTTTTCCCCTCTTAGAAACTTTACCTCGGGTTCCCTTTGCGCATAAGCCTCTCTTCTTCCAGTAAAGACCTTCAACCAACGAATCTCCAATGAAAATCAGAGGAAGGTGCTGTACAGTCTCTGACGAACCTCCTTAATCTGAATCTCCAAATTAGGGTAATGTTGTGTTTTCCTACTTTGCTTTATTATGAAGTTGAAATGTTTAATTATTAATGTGTTACTAACTTAATATCATGTATAGATGTCATTTATCAGTTTTTTTAAGATTAATTTTATATTATATAAACTCTCTCTCCCTGAGTTTATGTAACACTCAGAGTTGGACAGCCTTGCATATCCTTCTTAAAAATGTAGAAGAGCAAGCACTGCTCATTAACTCGGGCAATTTCCTTCACAACAAATAATTATAACAAGTAAATCTGATAAAAGGAATGCATGAGCATAGAAAATTCTAAATAATGAACATGAACAACAACAGCACAACTGAGCAAATTACACTCGGTACTTGACTCAAGGAAATTTGGGGATTGACATTAGATTATGTAATTTGATTGGGGTCTAGGACAACTAGAATGATCCGTGATTATGAATAACTGATAATGTAAGTAGCCAAGTGCCCGATGGTATCTTTTAATTCTGAGCATGTCAAGAAAGCCTAGAGACTAGAAAAAAATATGAAGGTATACAAAAGAGAACAAAATCATAAATGGTAAGCATACCAAGAAATTGTGCATGCAAATATGTACTATACCCTGAGGAACACTGCCCCTAAGGATGGGAGTAATCAGTGAAGAGATTGAATCAACAATAAGTAGTTGCACTTGATGATCTGATTTGACAATCTGTGCCAGTATACAGTAGCCAATTATTTGATGGAAAGAAATACAAAACCAATTAAGTTGCATCATGTACAAATATTCACGTCAATGAAAACCTCGGATCTCAGATTAATCTTCAGTTGATGCAGCAGATCAAACATCTGATATACATCAAACACTGGGTAGCAAATTATCCTGTCCAATATGTTCTGTAGAAGTCTACGATCAGCCTAAAAGATGGATTATTTACAGACAATTTTATGACCAGTTAACAAACAAAAAAACAAGGACCAAACAATGGACAGTAAGTCTGAATCCAGACTAACCTGATTTACTGAGACATAATCAGAAGACTGTCCAACAAAATGTGCAATACGCTGGGGTGAAAAGGAGTTGCCAGTATCTAAATATATAACTGAACACTTATTCTTTGCAACAGTTGAGGCAGACATCAAGCAAACCTAATAATTATTCATAAACAAGCCAGGTTACACTTGAACAGAACAAATAGAAGACAACAATTTATCGTATGTCTACCAAATAAGAGATGAGATGATTCAGTAGCATCATGTGCATGTCAACGATAATATAGATGGAAACCTATGGTAGCGGAAAGATTATCAACAGAACAAAAGTAAATCATTTTGGTTTATTCGCTTATTCTTAAGACACCCAAAATTATGGATGAAATAAATGCCTTGATAGGGCAATTGAGATACTGACAGTACCCATTTGATAAACTAAGAGTAGGAGAAGAGATCATAACCATGCAAGTACCCATGAAATACATTTTTGTACTTAAGCTTTATATATATTGCGATTTTGCTCTTATTTCGAATGAATAAGAACATAAATTTCTTATTCTTTTGTAGTGCACTTTCTTTTCTTCTTTTGCCAAGGTTATCGAATCAAGGTTCAAATTGTGAATAAGATGACTTGCATTCTGAATCATGAATCAATTTTTTTTATAAATTGTATGGAACATAATCAAAAAGTATAAATTGATATATCTTATGTGTACTTCAAAATTCAAGTCACAAATCAAATGACAAAAAAGTGGGTGGCTCTGTGGCTGTACAAAGTTTGAACGTTCAACCCTTAAAAAATACATAATCTACTAACTACTCTATCTCCAAAGTCAAGGTCATTTAGTTCATCTTCATCCTCTAATATTTCATGATCTTCCACAGCACCTCCAACGCTCTTCAATTTCACCTCCCTTCATGCGAACCTCAGCTTTTAAGTTTCTTAGACCTATCTCTTCGAACAAGACAGAAGACCTAAAACCAGAGAATAAGCGAGAAGAGAGGGTGCCAAAGGTGTAGGCAAGTGGGGTAGGACTCTTCGATGGTAAATCTAACATGGGTTATTTGAAATTTGTTTTTGGCTGTTTGTGCCCATTTTTAAAAACCAGTAACATGCATTTTGGAACACGGGTTGTGCAACCTAGCCTATTTCCGGGCTTCCCCTGCATTATGAATATTTTTTCACAAATAACCAATTGCATCACATTTGTATTACAAAAGTACCAAATTAATACCATTCCCCCCTCAAACCCACCCTCGCTGAATAAGCCTCTCCCTCCAATGATTAGAAATTGGCCGTGGATGAGGCAGACCTGCCCCAACCCGTTTATACTCCTACTCAATATATGAGTTACACGGAATAGAAATTAAACTCTAACCTGTGTCTTGCCAGAAGAGGATGGTCCAACAAGTTCAGTTAACTGTCCTACACGTAACCCACCTCCAAGCAATGCATCAATCCTAAATTAAACAGATTCAAATATACTGAGTTGTGCTACTTTCAAGCCACAGTTACACCTTATTAAAAACAAAATAAAAAAATTTCAAACCCCACAAGACAAAATAAAGCACTATTCAAATTGTAGAAAATGGTGGAGAGTCCCTCAAATCATATCAATTTCATGCTATAGAAGTGGCTGTATTATGTAGGATGGAAAGTAAATGAGTTGCATTTCACTTTCAACCTTCCTAGATTCCTGTTCCATCACTTACATGCTATGAAGTACAGACATCAAACGCGACACTGACATGGACACGTAGACACCGGTAAAAATTTAATTGAATGTAATCACATGTGTCTGCGTCGTGTCGGTGCTACAAAGGTTATATGCACATCATAAGTATTAGAAAAATCACGCATAAACGCCATATGCAAACACAGTTATTTCCTGACTTTCTAAAATGCAATGCAAAGTACTACGAAGACAGGATAATATATTAATTAACAACATCATCAAACTATAGCTTGAATTAAGTCTGAGATTACCCTTCACAACCAGTGAACAAAACATGCTTATTCCGTTTAGCATCTTCAATTAGCTGCAAACCGTTGAGCAATGGTGGATGTAAAGCATCAACTATAGATAGAAGTTGATGAATCCCCTAAACAGTTACAAAATTCAAATTGGAATCACGAGTAACAGAATAATAAAAACATAATAATAATAATCACAATTCTACAAAAACGATTAAAGCAGAACGAGTGTGTAACCCTAACCCTAACCTGGTTGAGTCTTTGCGAATTGGAGTGATTAGCGGCGGAAGCGAATAATGCGTCGATATCATGGAGGAGGAAATCTTCGACTGAGAAGAAAAATGAATAATGATGGTGTTGGATGAAATTGAAAGATGAAAAGGGGAAAAATGGGAGGAAAAGAGGAAGAGAGAACTACCAGAATAAATGGCGTGGGAAGCGCAGAAAGTTTGGAAGTTAGAGTCGATGAGTTGATACTCTTTCAAAAGAGAGTTCAATGGCGCCATGTTCTTCAGATGCCGCCAACACCCAAGTATGTATACACGGAAAATTTCGTGCTAACAATCAATAAAAGATATCTCAACAACTTAATGTATTTTGTTAAAAATTTAAATCAAATATATTATTTTTAATTGACTTAATTTTGTTTTACTCCCTCCGTCGTCCATGTATGTAACTCTTCTTTGCTTTTATCACATTTCTTAAGAAAAGTTGTCAATGTAATTAATGTGTCTGTTTTGTATGTTAATATTACTAAATTATCATTTGTATGTATGTGTATTAAATTTGACTTTTCATATTTCAAGACAAGTCGCTCCTCCGCATCGTTGTTCACCCTTTTGGGGTGGTTTCCACCACGTTCAAACAGCCACCTTCACATCTCTTGTCATCGTGTTCGTCTTGTTGAGGATTTGTTCGTCCGTAGTGGGTGGTGATTTTTGTGACGGGTGCTCTGTTCGTCCATCACTGTGGTGGTGTTGGGTCTGCACGGTGGTGATTGTTCTCGATCCTCTTGCTGGTGTTCTGTTCGACCTCATCCTTTTTAGTGTCGCAGCTTGATCTGGATCTTCATTGCTTTCGGATCTAGTGGCTTCGAATTGGAGAGGTTCATGTTCATCTCTTTTTTCCGTTTTGGATCCATTTTTAGTGGTGGTGAGGCTTAGGTCTCTCTTATGGATCTGCTTTCGTGAGGTTACTGGTCTTGTTCGTGTCTATTGGATCGTCTTCGGTGTTGTTTGTTTATGTTGTATCCAGCTATTTGTTGTGTTGTGGTTGTGTGTTACGGTTGTGTTCTGTCAAAGGACTAGGGTCGAGGCTATTTTAGGTCTCCCTCAACCCTTTGGTGGTTCACTGCTCTGCTTTTTGGTCTCTTTTGTTTGTGTTTGTTTTGATGTGTTTGTGTTTTAGGTGTTGTGTTATGTCTCGGGTCTAAGGTCGAGGTTGTTTAGATCTCCCTCGACCTCTTGGTGGTTCTCTGTTCAGTTGTCTTTCTGTTCTATCTGTGTTTATTTTGTTGTGCTTGTGTTTTAGGTGTTGTGTTCTATCAAGGGTCTAGGGTCGAGGTTATTTAGATCTCCCTCAACCTTTTGGTGGTTCACTTTCTTTTCAGGGTCGATTTTGTCGGTGTCGTCGTTTTGTTCCTTTCGGAGCCTTGCCGTTGGAGGCCTCCTGCTCTTGGATTAGGATTTGGTTGCTTGGTTGTTGTTGCTCGAAAGAGTTAGGTGAGCAGATGCTTCGTGTTGACGGAATAGTCGTTTGTTGCACCTTAAGCCTTCCTGACTGCTCAGTTGTCGACGGATGCAGGTCCTTCACGATTAATCCTCCATCTTCGCAACTCCCGGATCGTTCGTCGTCGAAAGGATCGTCGTGGCTTGTGGTTGTCTAGCTGAGGGTTGGGTGTGCGCCGGTCTATTCAGGTAGTGGTGATGCAGGTTGATTTGGTGGCTTGTTTTGATTTGTTTGTATTCGAGTTGGTTCGGTCTGCGCTACTGTTCTGATAATTACTTTTTGGCATAGTGTAATATATTTGGGTCTTTATTGAGGTTTATCTTGACCTTTTTATCCTTATACAAGTCATAACTTAGGTTGTACTTAACTAATTGTAGTGTGTGAGCATGCATCGGAAAGCTAAGAAGCAAAACAACAATTTTTATGTTGGATGTGAAGCTCGGTTTAGACGCTTTAATGGTCAAAGTGCAAATTATTTTAGTTTACAAACTTATTGTGGGTTTTGCGTCATTTACTCATGTAATTAGTTGTTATTGGACTAACTAACATCTTTTGAGCCTCCCTCTTGGTTAGACCTTTTCTCTAGCCTAAGTTAACTTATGAAGAGATTGTAAATAGAGTTTTATATTAAATTTTGCAGTTTTGTGCAAAACCTTCAATTGAATACTAAGCTTCTAGATCAATCCACTGGTTAGGGAACTTTGTATAACGATCTTGAGGTTTGATTTTGATGTTTATGTGTTTCTATTTTTTATCTATGTTTGCAAAATTGTTTTAGGTATAAATATTATTTTGGATTTAGCTCACTATAAATATGATTTTGGATTTTTTTTTTTAAGTAGAATCAAAGTAAAGAGATTCGTAAGAGTCTTCGGATTATACTGTTGAGCAAAAATCCTTCCTCGGCACAGATTTTTGACAAAGTAAAGTAAAACATGCTTTGCTGAAATTTTAGGAGAAATTTTTTAACTATATAATTTGAGTTTTTGGTGGGTGAATCATGTAGCCTAGTTTTTTAGATACTTAATACTCCACACCTGGGATTAGAATATATAGTTCGTTTGTCCCTAATTTACGGGGCCAACAAAGAGCAATTATCAATTACACAGTAGATGATATGTGATGCTCGCATCCACCAGACTGCTTTAATTTAGAGATGTGGAGAACCTCTCCAAAGAAAATTGCCAATTGCTTGATGGAGGAAAATGATGAAAAGGGAATTAAGAGGAATGTATGTATCTGAGAGTGTGATGAGTATAGCCTCGTGATTTCAGTTTATCTACCTTCGATATTTATCACCGTATTCAATTTCTATGAACTTATCTACTGTAAACTAATACCTTGATATTTTGAAGTTCCTAAACTTTCCAACATTTTGAGTCAAAAATAAAGTTTCCCAACATTTTGAGTCAAAGAGTAAAAGATATTGTCAATGCCATGAATGCACCACAATTAGCCTAAATGCAGAGAAATTAAACTACTGCAAATTCAAAGAATGTAAATCAAAAACTAAGTTGTGAATTCAAGCCAAACTTATACTTAAAGGAAAAAAATTTCAGCTGTTTACTGTCTTCATTCTTTATTTGTATTCATCATGCAAAATTTGTATCTAATGGTAAGAAAAATAACTATACCTAAGCCAGCAATATAAATATCAAAGACAGATCAAAATAGAGGTCAGCCCCTAAAACCAATTGAGGCAATCAATTCATTATAAATCCAAAATAAAAGTGCAGAAACTTTATAAAGTAGATCAAAACTATTGTCAACAACGGCTTATTAAAGCTTATTTCCAATGCCATTATAAAAACTAAAAAACTTATTTCCATTCTACATTAATTTGGAGGAGGGAAGAAAATGGCATCAGCAGTCCTCTTTGAACGGAAGAGCTTCTCAACTTCTGGATCAACATTGAAAGCAGCCTGCAGAACTGTAGGTGATAGCGCCTTCCACACCGAAGAACTTCCAGCCATGTGTGTAAATACAGGACTGCAAAAAACAACAATCATAACCACAGTAAGTATAATATGTTGACAAGTTAAAAGTAAAAACAATAATCCTTGATTATTACTCATATTGCATTACAATCAGTAACTCAAAAGATATACATGACCCAACTAACCACAAAGTGTAACAAAAATACCAGATCAATGCCTTGTATAGATTAACAACTTAATTAAACACTTCTCAAACACATATCATATAAGTGTTTATACATACACTATTTTCATATAAGTTGTAACCTATTTTCATAAGCTATTCTATAGAGCTTAGAGCAAAAAGCTGAAAATAGTTTAAGGACCTGTTTCATAAGCTCTTCCAGACAGCTTCCCAAATACTTATAGCAATAGATAAGTTTAGAAAAGTTAATCCAAACAGACCCTGTATGCTAATGATAACTAACTGTTCAATCCTGCCTGGTAAATGTAATTGAGTACTTGCAGATAAAGAAACATGAAAGCTCTTATGTTACGTAGAGAGTGACTTCAAATTCCAAAAATACACCTCAAAGAAACACAAATTTGGGAGTATAGATAGCCAAAATCTATGTATACACTAGACAGATAATGAGTGCATCGGTTATCAGTCATCACATGCATATATAACAACAAATAACAAACAACAAAAGGATAACAGTATCTTCAATTTGATTAAAAGTTAAGAAAAACTCACTTAGGGGTAGTGATGATAGAAAACCACTCCATTCCATCATTGTCAGCAATCTTAGAGACAACAAAAAACCTCGGCACAATGAACAAATGTCCAGCCTTCAAAGTGGTCTCCAAGACTCTCTTACCATCAACACCAACAACCTGAACACGGCCGCTCCCCCTCACAATGTAAGTAACCTGCAAAGCAGAATCACAAGAAAATCCAGGAGAACACATGGATCTTCCATCAATCCTCACAAGATCAGCTCCTAAACCAACTTCACCAACCAAAGGAAGGTTCTTGGTGTTCAAGACAACAACCCTTCCACCATTCTTAATATCAACATCCAATGGTGCCTCCAAACAGTTCAAAGCCATGCCTTTCTTGTGTTCCTCTTTAGGCTGAGGAAGGCTGATTTTTCCGTCAAGCTTCACGATCCCTTTAGCGGATTGCTTTCCAACAAGTGTCTTCACATTGTTCTCGTCCAAGTCCCAAGCCCTTCCGACAAACTCAGTTGAAAATCCAGTAAAGATTCCATTAGGACCAGTCAGGAAAAAATCAGTAAACTCACCAGCCTTGTGTGCCTTTGAAGTATCGCCGAGGAACAGAACAACCAACTCAGTGTCCTCTTTGTTATACCACCATGTCACAACACCGAAGGGGAGTGCTAAAGCATCACCCTCCTTAATTGCAACAACCTTCTCTTCTGATTCAGGTAGCACAATTCCAGCAACTCCACTTCCTGTATCAACAAATCATCACCATTAAGTATCTCAACAGTTCTACTATACTATTATTAATATCGGTAATCACAATAGTAGTATGAAATAATCTTTCAAAAAATAGTAGTATGAAATACAAAATAAAATTCTCAAACCACAAAAAGTTAAAATTGAAGCCATGATGTATGAAATAAAGTTCTTTTAACTTTATCACAAAAACAAAATCAAAAAAGAATTATTAGAATCTCTGCATGCATATTTAGAGCCAGATTATTATTGCTTTTCTCATAAATAAAAAAAAATCACATTTTTAAACAAAATAATCCCTTTAAGAAAACTTCATTCGTTTGTAACAAATTTTAAAAAGATGAGAATCTATAAAAATCTAAAAACTACTTCAAATTACAAGTGTTTTTAGTAGCTTCTCAGAAAATCATGTTTTTATAACTGATTTTTTTTAAGTGACTTTTATTCTGTTATACAAACACAAAACAAACTTCAACCTATGACATAGACATCGGATATGACCCTAACACATAAAACTTTTTAAAAAGAAATTAATCGAATGTAATCATGTGTTTATGTCAGCAGACACACGGTCTTCAATCAAAAGCATTGGTGCTACATGTGATACGATTTATGGCGTTCACAATTTTAAATTGCTATCATAACCCCAATTAAGGGATCAACATAAAAACAATCAAGATGAATCAAAATTAAAAAATAAATAATTATCATAAAAAAAAAAAATGAATTAGATAATGAAAGTTTGGTTACCTTGAAGAACGTAAGCAACCTTAGAAGAATCAGAGTACCTAGGAACAGCAAAACCGTTCTTGTGAAGAGCTAACTTAGCAGCACCAATGTTACCTTGACGCAACATAGGAAGTTCAGAAGGAGACCAAGCATAGTACGATCCACCATCACCACCGTACACTTCCTTTGCCAATTGAGGAGAAAGATCAATATCCATAGTAACAACACAAAAAAAAATCGAAGAACGATCACACGAAAAAACAAAGGAAAGGGAAAATTTTAGAAGAGAAATTTTTTGATGTGTTTTTCAGTGCATGTGGTTTGGTGTATTTATAGGTAGAAGTGTAACAGACTGCATGTGTTAGTGTTAATCCACTATTAAAATTTAAAACTTGTTATCATCCAATACTAATTGAGTAATTACGATAGCGTTAAACCAAATAATATTTTTGAAAGAAAACAATAACCGTAAGTAGAGGGGTGAATTTAAATTTGGATTAGGATGTCCTTCAAAAAAAAAAATGGATTAGGATGTTTTCATGTTACTCCTATCTTTTTTCTGTTTTTTTTATTGTTTTTTTTTTTAAACAACTATATCACTTTTTTTATTTTTTTTTAATCAAGT
>Ga0228710_1001207_pt1 | contig 37945 bp, 23 predicted proteins | sample MedpolnodulmetaG_FD_177995 | JGI IMG/M metagenome (GOLD analysis project Ga0228710, IMG submission 177995) | Root nodule microbial communities from Medicago polymorpha collected in Santa Monica, California, United States - pink nodules | ecosystem: Host-associated > Plants > Roots > Nodule...
GAAATATTAAAAGTAATGACAAAAAAATCTGATATTAATTCTTTTATTATTTTAATTAAGTGTTAGATTTTAATTGGTTGAGTGTAAAAATGATGTGTTAGGTAAGAGTTTACCTAAGAATTTCTCTTACCTTGTAGTCATTCCTAACATGGTCATGACCAAATCTATGAAGATAAAAATACTCTACCTCATAATGTACATATAGAATTTCCTTTTTCAATAATATATTTTTCCGTATAAAAAGAGAATATATAGACTATTTTCAATAATATGAAATTATTTATTGTTGTTATTTAGGGTCTGTTTGCTATAAATTAAAAAATGGTTTTAATCTTATATTTGAAAAGAAGAAAGTCTTTATGAGAACTTACCCGAACACTGTAAAAGATAGTTCATACTCATTTCTTATAAATTAAAATAGTAAGGTTGACATTCAATAACTCTGAAACTCATTGTTGTAGATTTTAACATAATAAAAATCAAGTATGTTTTTAAAAATATATATCTCTCAAAAGTAAAATTTAAGCATTTTTTTATTTTATTATTCAAATAAAATCATAGCAATATTATATGCAAGGGGTTCTCAGTGAGCTTCTCATTTTAAGCGTTTTTTTTATATTATTTTATTATCCATGCAACATTATTAATTTTCTTTTAATCGACTAATATTAGAACAAAGAGATTTTTGTGAGTTTATATTAGTTGGCACTCGGTAAGGACATCACATAATAAATGCAAGGATTGAAGTTCAAACTTTAAACATTTCAATTATCCACGAGTAAAATAAATAGACAATTCAATCATTCGTTTACTTAATTGACACAAATACATATTTAATGACATTCGTGCATGAGGATATTCATACCCGTTATCAAAATAAATAAATAGTATAAATATCCTTTCTTGAATGTAAAAGAACATTTCAACTTCATTAAAAAAATCTAATAATATAAAAAACCCTTTGTTGAATGTAGTGAACTTTCTTTTTTGTTGGAAATGAAATATATGTATATTACTATGAGTGAATATCATTACATATGAATATTATTATGTTGTGATCAAAAGGAAAAATATGAATGTGGTGAATTTTGTAGTTAGATTGAGAGTGACATGAATGTGATGAACTTTTGTTGTTAAATTTTATATAATTATCAAAAAGAATTAACAAAGATCATTTTTTAGAAAGTAATGTTATCTATTATATCTGAATATAGTTGTGGATACTTACAAATTCACGGATTATCCATTTAGTAGATACCCACATGAATTCATGTAAATATATCATATTATGTTGGGGACAATCCATGTAAGTGGTTCCATTGGCATACGCACAACCTTATTTCTTATAAGTATAGCAGTGTCTTCAAGTAGAGTAACCATAAGTGCAATAATTGTACTTATGTCATAGGGTTTGTATTATGTGGCACAACTCGTAGTTTTCTAGTACATTTAAAATACCTTTTGTGTGAGTCTTTGTGGGCGCACGTGCGTGCGTGTGTGTGTGTGTATATATATATATATATATATATAGATAATTTTTTGTCAAATAAATACTTAGATTAAACGACGGAGGGAGTAAAAATTAAACTACTTACCTTTGATTTGCAACCACAATGATGGTAATAGACAATTGTAGTATGTAATTTTACCCCTACTATACCTGCCATTCCTGCCCCAAAAAACTTGATCATTTTCTTGCACTATGTCTGGCCATATTCTTTATGTAGTTGGGGTAGCAATTGGCTATAATGAAGAAAACAATATATAAAGAAAGATTTTGTTATTAAAAAAATAAATAAACAAGTATATACGTAGCAACAAAAAGCCTTGCAAAGAAGAAACTCACTAGGGTTGGATGCAAAGCTCCTTTTCCTTGCAAAGCCTTCATATATTTTTTTGACAAATAAAGCTTATAGCATTATACTCCTAGTGAGTTTCTTAGACTATAACAAATAAAGATATTTAGTTTTTCTTTGCATTATCCAAACAAGCACATAGTATAATGCTATAAGCTTTATTTGTCAAAAAAATATATTAAGCCATACCTATAGGCTTCTCGATTCTTCGGACTAAAGAAAAACATAATTGCCCGAATTGGAAACAAAAAAATCTTAAATTTCAAAAAAGCGACTGTGGCTGCTGGGATTCGAGCCCAGGTCTCCACGGCCACAACGTGGAATTCTTACCACTAAACTACAGCCACATTTGTGGAAGACTTTTTCTCTTATAAATACTTAACCAATACATTTCCGTAACAATCTACAATTCCTTCCAAGTTTAAAATCTGGAATTCCCTTGAAAGTTAAAACAAATGTCCTTGCTATGACAAGATGAATGTGTCTCTTTCCGATCGTAATTGTAGTCTGGAAAAAACGACAAAAAAATATTTATTTTTGGACAAAATTGATGATTGTTCAGTGTTCAAATTTGAAAGTGATAACTAATCTAAAATAGAACATTTAAAATAGCTTATTCATACTTGTCTTTAGACATGAAAGTGTTTAAAATTTGTAAATAACTTATGAGGTTAGTATTTTTTATTTTTTGAGAAATAGATAAGTATATTTTGTTTGAGCATATTTTTGTACACAATTTATTTTTACAAGTTCTTTCCAGCTGATACAAAGTTTGTCATAATTTTTCATTAAAAATATAGGTTCAACGTAATTTTCTCTTTAATTGTAAAAATAGACTATACATAAGCTCTTGTACAATAAATAGTTTATTAAACAAGCACTTCAAACACCTAGGTAGTTTTTTCAAAAAACATAAAAAGTTATCCAGTGAGCTTAGCTCAGTTGATAGGGATAATGCATAATATTCGAATCTCAGACACGACAAAAAAAACATAAAAAGCTATTTTCACTTGTTGGCAACATAATTTGGTGTCTTTGTTTAAAGTCAACTAATTTTTTTAAGGAAAAAAAAAACAGCTTCATCCTTCAAAAAGTAATTTCAAGTTTTTTCTTTACATTTGAATTTTTTTTTGTAACTTGAAAAAAATACTTCCATATCCTCCAATTAATATTCATACAGTTTCATATATTTATGCGACATTCTCGATTGAGCTTCAGTCAATCCTTCTTGTGGATGTCATAGAAGTTTCATACTCTAGTACTTACTCTTAAGAAACACTTTTATTATATTATCTCACGCTAAACAATTTCAACCCAAAAATCGTTTTTTTAAAGAAGTTAAACTAACTAAGCCAAATTGGTATTAGAAAAATTGAATCTGAGACCTTAAAAAGAAGCACGCTCTAAAGTCTCAAGCAAACGCCACAAGACCAACCCAAGTGGGTTTCCGAAAATCATTGTTGAAGAACTTTAATGGTCTCCAAGACCAACCCAAGTGGGTTTCCAAAAATCATTGTTGAAGAACTTTAATGGTCTCCAAACATTTCTTTTGTCAACAGTTGTATAAAAACATAAATATTAGCACCTTATTCTACCTGATATAAGGTTCAATCACTATAATATTTAAAATTGCAATGATCAACCAGCATATACAGTGCAGCTATCTTGGTTGTTTAAATAATTCAGTTAACTTATCGGAAAAAAAAAAAGAGGGTGGGGGCAAAAAGAAAATACATATGGGGAAAGGAAAAGGGTAAAAGATAGAAATTAATATACAACAGCTAAACAAAACAGGTTGTACAACAACTACTACTACAAAATACAAATACAAACTGGGTGAACACCACCTCCTTAGTTTGAGATGATAGAACCCAGGCTTTAATTGGATATGATATCAATGAATAAAATCACACAAAAAAAGCACTGCCTCTGTCTTGCTACACAATGTGATAGATTTCTTTTGAATCTCTTGCTAAACCAAATGGATGGGATCACAGAGACAAACCCTATAACACAGCTACATTTCTTTCTTTTTTTTAATGTACAAAAGCCAGCCATATTTCTGCTTCATACTGTAACTAAGCCGAATAGCTCTGACAATGAGAAAATATGACCCTGCTAACTCAATGAATGGATGTAATTTATTGTCCTACCAGTTTAAGATTTCAATATCACTTGAAATGATCTTGCTGGATAATCTTAATTAAATTAAGGGGCGGTCCATCGTCTTCCTTCTGCTTCCATTGTTCACTGTTGCCTTGGATATACCATGATACTTTTGGAGACAAGGGACTGTACACATCTGCACTGATGATAAACGATTTAGGCAAACTCTCACAGTTTATTCAGAAAGGAAGGTTAAAAGTACATTTTTGGAAACAGCATTAGCCTCTCAACTTAAGTTACATACAGTTTCACCACCAAAATATATCTACTTACACTAAGAAACCCAGTGTGTCCTGAATGTTGACGGTGTGCTCTCAAACCAAACATTTTTGTTCAAATTCTAATGATTCATCATCTAACATTCTCCATGATGTAGGTTTATATGCATTTATGAAAATTAATTTGAAACTACAGGTGCTTTTCAGCCTTCAGGGTTAAAAAAAGTATGCATCGCAAGGGTCTGTTTGGCAAGCACGATAAGCTAGCTTATAACTTATAAGTTCATATGACTAAAAAAGACATGTTTGGTAACCGTCGTTTTCTCACAAGTTTATAACTTATATTTACTATCCTAAAGTGTTTTTTGATAAGCTAATTCAGTAGCTTATAGCTTATTATTTTTCTCTCTCAATTTTACCCTTGTTATCTTAATTGAAAAAAAAATTTAAATATTAATTGAACATATCTTTTTTATGTAATTTAATATTTATGAGCTAGTTCAACCACTAATTTGATCAAACACTACAAATTCAATCAGTTAGCTTATCCATTATCAGCTAGCTTATAATTTATAAGCTAGCAAAGACTAGGCATGCCCTTTCATGACAGAGCAGTTCTTTATGATTTTAAATGTTTTGACATAAAATAAGGTTTGGGTGTTGTTCAGTTGTTCCTATTTCTTTTCCCTCACTATGTTATAAGACGCCATTTTGGCTTCTCTATGGTGCTTTGTTCATGGTAGTTTCGTGGAGAGGTTTTTTTTTGTTTTTGGAAACTCGGTTTTCATTGGGAGATTCTATTGCTGATATTTAAAATAACAAATCCGTTCTCAAATGGCTAAACAGGTCAGGACACTGGCACATTTTCTCACAAATTGTCATCATCACGACAATCTATAATAATATTTAGGTTTAAAAACGCCTAACTAAAAAAATGTGTACACTAAATATATAATCCGGTGTATTAAGTATCCCACGATATGTATCTCGATACGATACGAAAACAGCCATGGACGATATGTATCAGGGTCTGTATCCCAAATGACCCTGTATCACAGGCGTATCCCATGTATCCCAATTCAATCTAGTCTCTTATTATCCTTGACATTTGCGTTTCACTTGCAGAAACTGGATCAAGTTGCATGGCCCGGCAGAAAAGAAAGAAAAAAAAACATTTTTTACATGGGTCAGTACCAGAAATGGGCCGAGATTGTCTGACCCGTCAAATATTACAGGGTGAACCGCTTTCTGTTCTAGGGTTTTGTTTTGTAACCTTCCAATTAAAATGGAACTATTCCCAAAAGCTGCACGCGTTCTTGTACTTTACAACCTCCCACACTACCTCTGTTTAATCTCTCTACAGTCTATATATATGCTCTTTATCTCTCTCCATGCTCAGTTTCTCTGCTCTTTATCTCTCTGTTTCTTCACTACTCTGTTTCTCTCTGCTCATTCACTAATGGGGCAGAACCCTAAGGTTATGTTTGATTTTGATTGAATTAAGGATGTTTTATGTTATTTACTTTTGTTTATGACTTCAGTTTTGAAATATCCTGAAATATGTTGGAGTTTATATATGATATTTTAAGTCGTATTTTTTTTGTTCATGTATCTTACGATACACGATATGCTACGATACACGATTCAAAAAACTGGTCGAACGATACACGATACGTATCACGATTTGACTACCATGATATAATCATTTTCATCATGTTTCCCAATTAAATTTCTCCCTTTTACTACAGTACTGTATTTGAAAAAAATAAAATGACAGCTTAATGATATAAAGCTCCGTCATTGTGTGGTCTAGGGAAGGTTCGGACCAGTTGTAGACCGGTATATGTGACCTCGTAGTTACATGGTAGCAACTTCGACTCTTGCACCAAGACCCCCTTTAACTTGACTCCCTCCGTTTCAAAATACACGTTGCATTTTTGCTATGTGCACTATTCACATGACTTACTTTGACCATACTTTTTAACTAACATATAAATACAAATGTTAGCATGTAAGATGTTGTTCGATTTGTTTCGATAAACATTTACAAAATAGTAAATTTTTATAGTTTTTTACTTTAGATGATTAAAGATATTAACGGTCAAAGTTGTGCATTAGCATGTGTGAAGTGGTTGACTGCGACATGTATTATGAATTGGAGGGAGTAATATTTTATATGAAAAAGAAAGCATCAAATGTTTGTTACATTGCTACTCATAAATCACAATTCAGCAAGTAGTGAACAAGAAAATATAAGCAATATTCTGACTGAGGACTAAGAAATGGGGTTGTATTAAATTTCAATAGTTTTTGAATGCAGCTCAATAAAATGGCACATATAATTATGAGGACTTGCATCATCAAAGGGATCCTCCCCGAAGTGCATTAGGCCTTACCTGTACTGACTGGAGGATCTGGCACTCTGGTACTGTGCAATACAGTTGTTCCGGATAGAACAGTGATGAAACCACATAGCTCCGATGCAATGCTGCTTATACTTTGTCCAGAATAGTCCTAAATGAGAAGAGTACAACAGGATTACAACAGATAGTTGAGCGATTGTTCCAATAAAATAAAATACCAACCTTAAACATAATTGCGCTGGCTAATATTGTAAAAGATGTGAACAAGGCATAGTAGATTGGAGAAACGACTGCTGTGTTGAAAGTATCCAATGCCTGCAATGCCAACCATACAAGAGTCTGTCACCACAGATGCCCAGATCACAGATTCCCAGAAACTTAACAAGCAAGTTACGACAACTGAGCGGCATGGAAACAACAATTTACAATTCAAAATTCGGGAATCAGGACTTGAAATTATATCAGTTCTGGTGGTCCAGTCAACTGAGTCAAGCATTACTTGGATGTTATTTGGACGAGAGGTTACATCTAGAACTTATAAATAAGCTTATAGCAAACAACAAGTTTCTTAAATTCACATGCAATTTAATTTAGATGAAAACTTCAATAAACTCGTGTTGAAAATACTAAGGCACTAGCTAGAAAAGTGGACATGAACCATATAAGATTATGAATCACCTCCTGCAGACCAAAATGCTTTCTTATACCAAGTAAAAGTAGATGCTACACATAATTGAAAACTAACCATACCGAAAAATATATTAACATAAAAAATGTCAAGTGATACTGACCATATTAAGGTAATTTAAACTGGTAATGATGCAGGAAATGGCAACCATTGTAAAAATCCATGTCTGAAAGTAGACAAACTGGTTTGCACCATCTAATGTAAGTTTAATAGCAATGCCAATTGCTTTTACACTCATGACCTGAAATGAGAAACAAGATATTTTATCAGTTGAGAAGCGTAAATCAAAAGGCCGCCTCCACTATTGAATTTTGTCAACAGCTAGAATGATAAAGATGAATTGGATTGGAAGATTTACTTACAGTCAATGATCCAATTATGGAGCATATTCCAATGTAAATGAAGATATTAGTTTGGCCATAGCGAGGTGCACAGTACAAAATCAAAAAGAACGCCACAGCTATTGCCGAAGCTGTGTACAAGAGAAATGCTGGAATCCAAAACAACCAAAGAGTAAAATCATCATTCGGTAAACAGATAGAAAAAATATTTAAAACAAAAAACCACCAATAGCCTCAAACAGCAGCAGCAGCAGCACACCTGGTTGAACAGCCAAAAGCCATATTTCTAGCACAGACGTAAGAGACTTTTCTTGGGGTGCATGGAGCACGATCTCAGTGGACCCAACAATGCATAGAAGACACCCAAGCATGCCCATTTTCTGTAACTTCTCACCCAACATGAAATGAGCCAATACAGCACTACACTAGCCATTTCCACAAGCAAAAACAAACAAAAGCAGATCGAGTTCAAATTCAAAGCTTAAAAAGCAAAAGGGGAAACTAGACAACGGGAATCCAAGTGTGTTTGGTTCCAATTTTGGATGAGTCAAAATTAAACTAATTTTGATTTGTTTGAATAATCTCAAGTAAACTTAATTTTAACTATAAGCTAAAATTTGGAGCTTTTATGTCTACAACTAATGTATAGTCTTGAATTTATTGTTCAACTCAATTTTACATGAATGTACTAAAACATAAATCACTTTAAATTCAACTCAAAATCAACTTTACGAAATCAATTCAGTCAAAACCAAACAACATAGATGAAATTGGTTACCTAACAATAATACTCAAAGCACCAAGTGGAGTAACAAGCACGGCCGGCGCATAAATGTATGCTACAAAATTTGCAATTTCTCCAACAATCACTGCAATAAAGCTTAAAAATTCCCCAAAAAAAAATAAAAAAAAACAAAAAAATTCAAAAAAAAAAAAAGAAAAAAAAATAAAAAAAAAAAAAAAAAAAAAAAAAGTTGTTAGGTTAGGTACTAACTAGTAACCATGCCGATCCACCAAAGAGGTTGAAGAAGATAACCATAGCCTCCGACACCTGAAACGGAAACAGTAATGGTAACATAGAGAGAGGTAAAAGAGGGTAAGTAATTAAGTGAGTTGACTTACTAGCAGGAGTGCCGTTAAGACCGGCACGTTGGAGACCTTTTTTCTTGATGATGAAGCTGGAGCCGATGAAAGCGCCGGAAACAACGGCCAGGATGAACCCAATCAAATTGCTGGAGGTGTACATTTAATGATGATTTTGCATTTGATGAAGAAGAATTTGATTTTGGATTGGAACCCTAGGATTTAGATTTAGATTTAGATGATGAATGAATGAAGTTGGAAGTTGAAAGTTTAAAGTGGATGAAAATGTGGCGTTGCTCGCGCTGCTTCCTCTTTCTGTCTTTATTTATTGTGCAGTGGGGTTGGGACAGTTGTTGTTTGTTACCACTTGGAATGGAGAATTTGAGTCACTCGTAGATTAGATTAGATTAGATTAGATTCTCGGAGTTTGTCTCAATGAGTAACTCCGGACCTCGTTCAAAAACTTTTTCCACCCAACTCGCAAACACAATTAATTAATTCAAAATTATCGACACTCAATTTTGAGGTTTTAAATAAGTCTCACATGAATACGTCATTTTATTTTATTTTATTTAATAATAGTATATAATAAGTACTCAGCCACTCTAATAAAGACCCTCTAATAAAAGGTTTAAATGAGTCTCACCAATAACTATTTATCATTTACATTTTAACAAAAACAACTCAACAATGATTATTTTGATAGAAAGTGATGTGGGGTCCACTTAAGAATGAAGTCTCAAGTGAGACCCAAGAGACCCTCTAAAAAAATTCTTCAATAGGAGTACTTATTAGATACTAGGTCTTAAATGGTGAAGACCTCACCATTAGAGATAGTCTCATTTTAGAACCTCAGTCTTAAGTGGTATTTATATTTTTTTAATATTAAAAAATTAAAATATAATGATATAAAGTTATCGATGGTTGATTAATGAGTTACATTTAAGAAATTTGTGTGAGATGATGGGTTGAAGATGTTGAGTGTTTATTAGATACTACTATTAAAAAATTATAGGCTTAATTAATGATGTGGTCCCTTAAGTTATTTGTTAGTTACATTTTAGTCCCGTAAGTTATTAACGTTACAATTTGGTCTCTTTAAGTCGTCTTCCGTCAACCAAATAAATCTTCACCGTCAAAACCGTTAAGCCAATGTCTAAGGTGGATACACATTGCAAGTTGTCACATCACCGTTCACATGTACCTATTTAACATTTTGGCAAAAGACTAATGGTGATGATTTATTTGGCTAACAGATACTAACTTAAGGGACCAAATTGTAACGTTAATAACTTATGAGACCAAAATGTAACCAGCAAATAACTTAAGGACCAAATCATTAATTAAGCCAAAATTATAAATGAGTGATGTGTATATGTTAGACTCATTAAAGTATAAAAAAATTGATCCACATTTACTTTTTTTCAATTATAACACTAATTAATACTAGTTTCACCATTCCCAATTCAATATAATATATTTTGCATTTATGATAAAGAAGAATGCACCAATAATTGATAAAAATACTTAAACTCATTTTTCTCTCTCTTTCAATTATACATTTTTTCATAACAAATGTAAATTAAAATGGGAAGGAGGGAGTCACATCTATAATCCTCTAAATTATACTACCCTTTTATTTCGATCTAGTGTTGCGCGGGGTAGACTTTTTGGTTTGTTTTGGTCTGAAAATGTAAAAAAAGGCACGTGAGGAACAAGTCACTGTTGTCTCCTCCTTGGAAGAAAGAGTATAAGTACACACTGTAGAAGACAGACACTACTCTTTCTTCTTTCTTTTCTTTCTCTCTCACTCTCACTCTAATTAGTAAGTAACTAGTACTACCAATGACCAAAAATTATCAATGAGTTCGAATAATAATAATTCTTCAAAGATTGAATTATTGGTTTGGTTTTCTCAATTCATGGGAGGTCTTTGTTCAAGGTCCTCCCAAGATGTTGACCGTGTCTTCGCCAATTCCTCCGATGCCGATTCCGATCATAATAAACCCAACCCCACCACGCCTCCTCAGCCACCCCAAACCATGGACAGAAATAGTAATCCTCCCGGAGAAGTTTTCTACGACGGAATCCCACTCTACGCCGACAAGCCTAGGTCTAAACAACCTACTACTGTTGCTAAAGTACTACTATCACAATCTCTCATCTTACCACCCAGATTACTTTACTTACTTATTTCATTTCTTTTATTTTAATTCTTAACTCATTAGGAAACCCTGGAAACAAACCAGTGTTGATCAGATTTGACTTGAAATTCTTTATTAATTTTGACTTTTCTAATTGGGATTTAGGGTTTCTTTATTATTATTACTTCTCACTTTTAGATTTATGTTTTTTATTTTATTCCTAATTGTGTTTATCGTCAATGTTTATGTATGTTTGAGCCTCAAAATTAGGTTCCTTGTTGTCATAAGGATATTGTTCTTCTTAATTGCCTTTGTTTCAGAGATACAAGTTCTAACATTTCATTGGATTCATGGGCCGGGGTTCCAACCCCTGTCATGGCGTCTGACCTAACTATTCTCACATTTTACCAGTTGAGTTAGAACTTGTGGATGCATTCTCACCAACTTAGTCTCTAAACTATAGAAATATACTAAGTAGTTCATAAGCTATTTTTAATCCACCAAGATAGTCCCTGAATTACCATTCTCCCTTTTATTTTTTAAGAAAGTGAGGGACTAACTTGATGGATTGATAATAGTTTAGGGACTAAGTTGGTGTGATAGAATGATAGTTTAGGGCCAAATTGATGGTTTATTCAAGAATTTAGAAGAGTTGTTCTTTGACTTGTTAAGAAAGGAAGCTTCTATGACCCAGTGTCTATTACCTATTCTGCATAGTTAAAAATGAACCACAATACAAGGTATAATGGGCTTATGCATTGTCTGTGAATCAGTAATAAAGGACTCGTGTGCGAGTAGGCTTGTATAAATGTGTTCATTGGCTTTCTATGTAAATGGAATTATTTAGGATAAAAATAGCATCTGCTAAGTTCTATCTACTTCAGGTCTCGGAGGTGAGTTCGCGCCTAGGACGAGCTGGATTGGGGAAGGCGGTGGAGGTTTTGGACAATCTGGGGAGCAGCATGACAAATTTAAATGCTGGCAGTGGGTTTGTTTCTGGAGCTGCAATAAAGGGGAGTGAAATTTCCATCTTAGCATTTGAGGTGGCAAACACTATTGTCAAAGGTTTTCATCTACTGGAATCTCTTTCCACAAAAAGTATTAGGCATCTAAAAGAAGAGGTGCTTCTTTCGGAGACTGTGCATGATTTAGTGTCAAAGGATAAGGATGAACTTCTTAGGATTGTTGCCGCAGATAAAAGGTAAGTATTAGATTAATTGAACTCAAGTGTTTTGTTTTGCACTTCCACAACTCCGTAAAATATAAAATATAAAAGTTAGTTGTATATGATTTGGGTTTACGTTGCCAGGCAGGAGTTGAAAGTTTTTTCTGATGAGGTGATTCGTTTTGGAAATCGTTCAAAGGATCCTCAGTGGCACAACTTAGACCGTTACTTTGAGAAGTAATATAAATTGTACTTACTCGTTCATCTAGCTTTTCATTTGTCTTCACAACATACATATTTAGCCTTTTATATTTTATATATTTATTCTTAGTCATCTTTTTTGTTTTACAATTTAGGATTAGCAAAGAGTCAAGTGCTCAAAGACTCTCAAGAGATGAGGCAGAATTAATGATGAAACAATTGATGACTTCAGTCCAATTTACAGCTGTGAGTGTATTCCCTTATGTCACCAAATAAAGTACTTAGCTTTGCTTGAAGACTGATAGTTACATTTGAAGCTGAAAATATATGGCAATAAAACAAAGGACTGTTGGTAAAAGCATTTTTAATATAAAAACAATTACGCAAGCGGTTAAATTAAGTTTATAGATTATTACTAATTATACCCCTCTTTCAATATTGTTAACCGGTTGAGTGAATGTTTGTTCCCAAATAGGACCTTTTTTGCAACTTTCCAAACAATGCATTATAGGAAATTGATTGAAGGTATTTAATCTGTGATTCTGTTTGTCTAAATCAGTAAATCAGACTACACTTACATCTATTAATAGTAGCAAATACAACAAATGCAATAAATGCTAATTGATATGATTTGCTGATTCTAATCCAAATAGTTGATTATAATTTGATTATTTGATTCTAACAGAAGGATTTCAATCTACTTTATAATCTGCATTACATATCAATTGCCAAGTGAATTTTATTTTTCTCCATCACTTTCTCGTACTTGATACATTTTACGTGTGTCATGATTTATGCTCAATTAACAAATGAAGAACTTCCAAATTCAACCATTTCATCTGCGTTCAATAAAAAATGCTTTAGCTATGTGGCAGTCTCTGGGTACAGTTTATTTTGATTTTTGTCGTCAGCCTATATAATAAAATTTGTTATCTTCTAAACATGGCTTTGAGTACGCATCAAAATTTCGTTATTACACTTTTTTTTTTGGTAAATAAATTTCGTTATTACACTTGTTTTGGAATAAAAACAACATAATTTTTAGGTGTAGAGAGATGTGACCTGTAGATTTTGTAGTAAAGAGAGTAGATCAGATGGAGGAATTAACCTGTAGACTTTGTAGTAAGGAGAGTAGATCAAATGGAGGATAGTCAGATTACAAGAGGTAGAAGAAGATCTAGAAAAACTATAAGGAAAGATTTAGAGATTAATGAGTTGGATCCAAATATGGTTTATGCTAGAACATTATGGCGTAATTTGATCCTTTGATCCATGTAGCCGACCCCACTTAGTTGGATAAGGCTTGGTTGTTGTTGTTGTATAATGGTTAGGTGTCCTTTCTTTTTTGGTTGGATTTTATCATCATACATAATACAGATTGCTTGTTATTTAGGGGATGTCAATCATAAATAATTTTGGAGATATATTATGTAGTATTTAAAAATGATATTTTTATCAAATAAGCTGAGGTGTAAACAAGGATCCTCTTTATTGCACCATTTTTAGTGTCTACTCGTGTACATTTTAGGGTCTTGCTAACATGTGCCCTAAGGGCACATGTATTCCACAAATAGCGAATATTTATTTTCAACTTTTTTGATAAATAAATGGGCACAATTTCCAATACATAATTTATATATTTGCTATACTAACATGTTCCCTTAGAGCACATGTTAGCATTTATCTTCAAAGCTTTTTATCCGACTGCAAATCAAATGCTTTATTAAGTTTCAATATTCAGTGATTTCGCTACTCCATCTATTTTTCTTTTATTCAACAATAGTTTTTTATGAGGGACTATTTATTTGTTTGTAAATGAATTTGGAAATCAAATTATCTGTGACTGTAGGAGCTGTACCACGAACTTCATGCGTTGGACAGATTTGAACAAGATATTGAGCATAAGGGTGAAGAGGAGGATCAAAGAGGTAATTGTGGAATAATGAGCCATGATATAACACGCTACTTTAAACTTTAGCTTGTGACTGGCATTTTTTTTAACCTGAAACGCAGAGATCTTATCGAGTTATAATCATACATGAAGAATAATTTTGATATCAGTTTTCTTTTTCTTCCCAAAGTTAGTAATCGATTAGATTGTGATAAATGTGGAACCTAAAGACTACGTCCACATTGATCATGTAATTATTTATGAAATATTGAAAAGGATACATGCTAGTGTTAAACAACTTTTTTACCAAGGACTTTGAAAAGGAGATAAGAACTTGATATCTATGTTCTCCTCTAAGCTTATCCTATTTTGTTATTCTCTTACTAATGCTTTCTCTATTTGTCATTGAGTCATATTCAAAGTCATTCATATTAAAGTGTAAAGTGTATATACTATATAGACAGACCGCGGTTACCAAAACACCTACTTCTAGTTTTTACTGATATTTTTAAAAAAATTTGGAGCCAGAACAATATGTTATTGTTGAGAATGCAATCCTGAAAGGCTGGACGATTGCTTGCTATTCAATACTTTTGAAGAAAAAGTCACAGCTACCCATAAGTCTGACTTTGCAGTATATTGAGCAGTATTTGTTCATGTTAGTCTCTTATCTCGTATATTTGACCTTCAGTATCACTCTTCCCCTTATAGGTGATAGTCTTGCATTCTTGAGAGCAGAAATTAAAAGTCAAAGGAAGCAAATTAAACATTTAAAGAAAAAATCACTCTGGTGTAGAAGTTTGGAGGAGGTAACTACATATTACTTCTTGACGTGTTCATCTCTCCATATCCTCCTCCCTATTTGTTTAATTCTCTATTAAACTTTCATTGAGTTTGATCCACATGTAAATTGGTAATACTGAAGATAGTATAGGGAATTAATTTTTATTCATACAGATGGGTTCATCTTGTACATTTCATTCAGAAGTAAAAAACCGAGAAAATTTGAGTATACTTATAATCTTATGGATTGCAGGTTATTGAGAAGCTTGTAGATATTGTACATTTTTTACATTTGGAGATAAGCAATAACTTTGGGAGTGCAGGTCTGTATCGGCTTAAAGGCATATATAATGTTTGCTTCAGTTGATTTATATTGTTCTAGTGCCGCTAAATGTAATAACTATTAGTTCTTATTGCTGTGATGACTTAACTAACATTTTGCTAGCTACTGTCAAAATCTTAGACATGTTGGACTGTTTGCCTTATTTTGTAATCGATAAATTTTAAATTTGGAAGGAATAAAAAGTGTGTACTTTTTGGGAGCAGTTACCAGCACTATGTGTTTTTTATCTCATCAAGTTATTGTTGCAATCAGTTTGTAATGAAAGATGTATTTTGCTTTGCACTGTTAATGTTGTTTATCCATGGGTACTTGCAGATGGCCAAAAGCCAATAATCGGAAACATTGGCAATCGCCAAAGATTGGGCCCTGCTGGTCTTGCTTTGCATTATGCAAATATAGTGCTTCAAATTGATACTCTTGTAAGTCAATCTATATTGTATCTATTTCATTCCATGACTGTTCTTTTTTTCTCCTTACCCTGAATCAGGTGAAAATATAATTGAGTTTCTTGAAATGCTTCTCTTATTGTGTTTTAAGTATCTAGTTTCTTCTGGCTACTTGTTTGTTATTTTCCTTCTGTTACTTTCAGATTTCATGTTGTTGGATTAAATGTAAACTTTCAAATTTCATGTTGTTGGATTAAATGTAAATTTCACCTTTTAATCTTTATTTCTTAAGAGGGATAATCAACCACAAATCTGTTTTGTATTGATTAGCATTGTACCGAGTCCATGCTATTGATTTTTTAATCTTTTTAATGCTTTCAGGTAGCCAGGTCTATTTCTATGCCTGCAAATACAAGGGATACATTGTATCAAAACTTGCCCCCTAATATAAAATTAGCTTTGCGTTCCAAATTGCCATCCTTTCATGTTGTAGAAGAGGTATGATTAACCAACTTATATTTTCCATTCTTACCCACTTTGTTGAAAAATCAGACTAAAAATTATGGATCTGGACAATTTAGAATAGATATAGAATAGCTTTAGGTTGTTGCACACTTTGCCTCTAGTCCACAACACAACTGAAGAGGGACTTTAGTTGGTTTGCTAGTCAATGACACTTTTTTTTGATAAAAGTCAATGACTCTTCTTAACCACCTAGTTAACATTAGTAGCCACCCATCACAATGAATACTCAATAAATGCCCTTGATTTTTCTTAGAAATCGTGGTTGGGCTTAACACAATCCCACAAAACCGGCTTGTGCGGTGTGGATTGCCCCCACTTGTAAACATTTATTCAGGCCATCTCTCAACTGTGTGGGACTATTTAACAATTTTATTTCAGCCAATACTTATTCTCTTATATGACTTGCCTTCATACTTTAGTAGCCTGTTAAACTTGCAGTAACATAATATACAATTAAAATTCTAAGAAATTGCTTAACAAATTTTGAGAATCAATTTTCTTCTGCTCTCAGCTTTACACATCCCACTGCAGAAAATCTTAAATTTGTTTCTTGGTTTTTTTGTTCTTTCTTCGTGGTTGCTCTCTGGGTTACACAGCTCACTGTAGCGGATATCAAAGATGAGATGGAGAAAACATTACATTGGTTGGTTCCAATTGCCACAAACACATCCAAGTAAGATATCTCTGGCTTTTTGTCAACTAGCTCCTTAGTGGCCACATGAAAAGCAACTTTAATCATCAGTTTATTTACTTTACATATAAGATAATCTGACTCTTTTTGGTGTTTTAAAATCGGTTCAGAGCACATCATGGTTTTGGCTGGGTAGGGGAGTGGGCGAACACAGGGTAAGCAGCTATGTTCTATTTTGAATTAGAAATTTGTATGTTTCACCCTTTTGTTTTTTCTGTACTTTTAATCCTTTTTGATTATAAATACTTCATTGTTCTTGAAGCTCTGAGGGGAATAAGAAAGTTTTCCAAGGTGGTGCAATGCGGATTGAGACATTCCACTATGCTGATAAAGACAAAGTAGAACATTATATTCTTGAACTTCTCTTATGGCTTCACCGCTTGGCCATCAAAAGCAAGGCTGGCAGTAATGCTGGCAAAGTGAAGTCTGCCATCAAGCCCTCTGTTGGTGCTACCTTAGAAGAGACAAATATGCAGTCTCCAAATGCCCCGTCATCAATTTTAACAATCGATGAGCAAAACATGCTGCAGGATGCAAGTAAGAGAACAAAAATGAAAGGAATCAGTAAAAGCCTGGACTTTGATAGTCTGAAGCCTACATTGATTGAGAAGTGCAGACTGACCAAGAGTAGCAGTCTTTCATCAAGTAAAAGCAAGGGATTATCTTTTAATAGGATTTTATCTAAGCTTCCTGTGATTGATTTTGATATTGACAAAGAACGAGCACTGAACGTGATCGACAGACTAGATGTGGTCAGATAATTGCAAGTTTGTCTGGTTGTCTTTGAAATGAATGGAGAGAAGCAATAGTAAGCATGGGCGTAAGAGTGGGATTTCTGGGGGTACACATATCATACTCTTGTAGCAAGCGTTGAATGCCAGTATTTTTGCAGCCACCACAGTACCATGGATTCCATTGGCTTCATTAGGGTGCATTGTTTTGGTGAATTTCCGTGATGTAGATATGTCATTGTCCACATTATTGTATTAGGGAAATTGTCGAGGCGATATATGTTCATGCTTGCTTCAATGTGACCCCACTCATGTTGGGGCATGGTGGAATTACGGTTTTCAGTCAGTGTATATACTAAATACTAAATGAGTTAATGAGGATGTAGTGACCTTCGTTTTTGCACAGCTTTAAGAAAAGTTTGTGATTGTGAACCATAAATCAATGACATAACATTCCTATATCGCTACTTTTTTTTTTGGGCACAAATTATGCCTTTTTTCTTTGAAACACAATAGTAAATTTTTCTGGTGATTTTTGAATAATTTTGCGATGAGCACGAATGTTCTAAAATATGTAAAAAAGACTTTAGTGAAGTTCAGATAGCGTTACTTTGTTTTACATTGTCCATCTAAAGCTATTTGCACATCATCCCACACATTTAGGTGTTTTTTGAGAATGTATTAAGTGGAAAAAATATACTACAAATTAAAGAGCGATTATCAATTTTTTACATCGTCATTTGATCTTAATTTAAAGATTATCAATCATATTTGACTTTGATCATACCTGCTTTTAAAATCAGGTATGTTGAGTTGTGATTTAAGTATTAGAAGTTTGTAATGTCATTATGTGGATTGTTTAGACAAAAGTACTAGATGAAATTATATTGGTCGGAGCATTGTATAATCTTTTTAAATTAAATAAATAAAACTTCAAAGCTTTTATTTTGAGTGAAGATAAATGACAATTCTACATTTTTATAAAGTGAGAAAATGTTGCATCATATAATCTAGAATGATAATCAATATAATTTGTACTTTTGCGTGTTAGAATTATTAAGTTTTCAACAAATTCTTTATTTTTCTAATAAAGTTCTAAAGTAAACAATATATTAAAAATGAGACTAAATTTTACCAAAACAATCATTCATAAAAAATTGAATCGGCTTAAATATTTATACGGGTTGTGTGTATATAGTGGCTTAACACTTGCATGGCCAAATATTTCAACCTTTTCAGGTCAAAGAGAGTTAATGAGGAAATAATACAAAATCCAAATCCAAAATGCTGTACATGCGCTAAGAATCATTGATTACATTTGGATCATATTATAACAAAAGAATACATCGAATTTTCCCGATATATTTACAATTGAGCAGTGTTATATAGCACGACTCATTTTGCCCACGGAGTAGGAAATCAGCGGACGCAATAAAATATATGGGCTAGAGAAAAATAAATGTGATACTATAAGGGATTCACCTGAGGTATATATCATTCGTTTATATTCATGTTTGTTGGTCAGATTACATCCAACCAATGCTGCAACTTACATGCAAACATGATCAGAGTACCTCCTTTTCAAGTTTCAAAACTGCCATAAAGGCTTCTTGAGGCACATCAACTTTACCAATTGATTTCATTCTCTTCTTTCCTTCAGCCTGGTTGGAGAAAGACGTTAGTACTATTCTGGTCAATCTAAGGTAAAGTTCAGAATGAATACATGAATTTCGCATCAGCAATTTAATTTCATATTTCCACCGATTGCTGGTGAAACAAAATTAATTTTCTATGCTGTCAAAAATACTACTGAAGAGAAACACACAACTGTCATAACCTATTTCACCGTAGAAAAGAGAAAATTAAAATATGGTACCTGTTTCTTAAGCAGTTTCTTTTTTCTCGTAATGTCCCCACCTAGAAGAATATCATCAAACCAAAACAATTGGAAACAAGCAACCCAGGCAATCAGAAATAAGACAAGCATAATGCATGTAAGTTAAAAGGATCAAAGGTACTGCAAAATAAATTACTGCCCATATTTATTTACAGATACATCTATCCCTTCATATAAGTACTTTTTTAGATAGAAAAAAAATTGTCCGTAAATATAAGCGTGTCTTCAAATCAGTGCATGCATTTATTATTCTTTTCTAAATAGTAAATATCTACATGGGAGGAAGAAATTTTCTTTTCTAAATAGATAAATAATTTTTTTATAAAAATAAGTTGGAAATAACCACGGTTAAAATTATTTAAGATCCCTCCAGGTTTGCAACTTGTCTTACCGTAGCATTTGGCTAATACATCTTTCCTTATTGCAGATAACGATTCACTAGCAATCACTTTAGCTCCTATGCATGCCTAGAACAGAGATACCAATGATATGTTATTGTGGTTAGTTTCATGACTTTAAAAATATATTAAACTCTTCATAACTGAATCAGAGGGGGAGAAAGAGAAAGTAAACAGCGAAGTGAAAGTTAGGCACATATAAAGCAGGAAAACCATAGAACAATTTTATTTTTTTTAAGTTTGAATTAATATCCTAGGAATATTCGATCTTACTTGAATTGGTATTTTAAACATTTGCCGTGGTATGAGCTCCTTCAACCTTAGAGTCAAAGCCCTTCCCACAGAATACGCCTGAAAATACAAGTCCTATGTTGATTTTCTGACAATTTTTTGATATAAAATAAAAAGCATAATCATGAAAATGCAGACAAATTTAACTATAAAGGTACAGTCCATATTACATGAAACATTGCTCATGCAAAACAAGACAATTTGTGAAACACGCTTTCCTAAGAGATGACAGCCAACTAAAGATAAACCTCCTCCTAGTCAGTCTTCTTATAACTGTAACTGTAACAATTCTTTTTTCACATCTCGATTCTCTTTTATTATTGACTCAGTGAATAAGATACTAATTACAGGTCTGATCAACTGTTCTGATTACTAAAGGTAGAAATTTATCTTCCATTTCTCTTCAACCCAAATGCTCGCAAAAATATAATTTGGTAGAATTAAATAATTCGAGTAGGACAAAACTTACAAACTGTTCTGTACATGCTTGTACTGTTGCCTATTAAATATAACATCTGGATTAAATCTTCAACATCACAATTCACAAGTAACACCTAACTTACTATGTTAGTCTCCGTTAAAACTCATCTCAGATCCATATACACTCTATCAGGAGCATGATTACTTTGATACCTATTCATGGGTGGAGCAATAGCAATTAACGACCTCTTGAACGGAGCAACAACATCAACACTTTTATTCTGATGGGTGTGCAAATCCAATGGGAATTGACAAATTTCAATAGGAATTGACAAAAACTTTTTTCTTGAAAACTCAGTATCTGGCCCAAGGACCAACTAATCCGGGGGGACCAGTCGCACCATCCACCAGCAAGGGGCCAGTTGAAGCCAGAGCAAAGCTCTCTATGGATTGGCCCAACACATGAATTGTTGGCACCTGAGGGATCCAAACCTGAAATCTAGAGAGGAGCAGACTCCTAGGTCCAACCCTTCACAAGTAGGCCAACCCCAGAAGGTTATTGACTATAACTTTTAAATAAAAGAAATATTGGAGCTGCGATCTTTAACAAGGGTTATTTATTTTAATTTTAACAACAATAACAAAGACTCAAAAGAATATATATGGAGAGGAGAAACAGTGCATTGCCAAAAAAAATGACAAGTGGAAGCGAATTCAGAAACAAATAGAGGAAAGAGGAGGAGTGCAGTGCAGTTGGATGGGGAAAAAAATGTTAGGGGAGATTAAATGGTTGGGTTACCATTTATTGAGTGGCTGTTTAATGTGGAAAATTTTAATGCAGGTGCTATATTTTACTGGAAACCAGCAAGAACGGTATATATAGAGTTGTTTATAAGTTTTTTCACTTCAAGTTTACTTCATATAATTACTTGTGAAGTTGTAATCTTTTCTAATGCTGGAGTATTTTTTCAAAAAATAGTTGTTCAGAGTTAAAGAATGCTTTTTTCCAGAATTTTCTTTCAGATAAAAAAGAACCGATTGAATGAATACATTCAATTCTGGTTTTCCAACCTGGTATGGTACATTAGTATATCTCACAAATATGCTGTCAAGTTTTATTTATATTGTAATAGGCAATATCCCGAGTGGCAATTTTTTTTTTAACAATCCATATATAGACTAAAGAAAAGAGAACTACTAAGGTACCTTATCTCTGTGCACAATCGTAGCCAATGGCTCCACACATTCACCATTTATCTGTATGTCGAGTTTAGTTAAATCACTTTCTTTGTAACTGAAAATTAAATAGCAGAAAGTATTAGAACATTAGGAGGATTCTTAGCAAAAACGACCTTCTCACACTTATCATTATAATTTCATTTAACATAGACAAAGATAGCTTTAAAAATATAAATACAAATATAATGCATTTTAAATTGGAAAAGGCATTCCTCTTCCATTCCAGTACAGAGTACAAGGTATATAAAAAGGTAACAAGGTGAACATAGTACAGGGTATCTGAAATTAATTAGGAAGATTTTAAGCCAAAAACGGTCTTCTCACACTTAACATTATAATGTCATTTAATGAGAGACAAAGATAGAATCCTCATTAAGTGTCATCATAAGTCTAGTTGCAGCTGTTGCCCACATATTCCTGTATTTAAACCAGCCTCTACTACCAACTTGAATCTTGGAACATTTTGGAATTGCTAGAGAGAAATTCTCTTGGCCCCAGTCCATTCCTACCTCTCATTTTCAAGATGTTTAATGCAGCACTAACTTAAAATTCCTTAACTATAGGTATTTCCTACTTAATTATTTATGAAAATTATTTTAATTACGCCTTACAATCATGGATTTTACAATTTCCAACACTCAACAGCATGTATTCCACCAAATCATCAATAAACCATGCTTTCAGTACTTACCCGATAACAGTATACTCCATACTAGCGTAACCCTTACTTCTTGACTTTAACTGGTCAAAGAAATCACCAACCATCTACAAGATTGATATTCAAGGAGATTCAGATACATGGAAGCCCAAACTAGTCAAACAGAGGCACATGATTTACAGCTACAGGGTAAACCCACAAGAATCAATGCAAACAAATACCTCAGCTAGTGGTAATTCATAGGTGAGTGACGCCCTAATTTCACTCATAAATTTCATTTCTTTGAACTGCCCTCTTCTTTCTTGAGCCAGTTCCATAAGCGGGCCAATATAGTCCTTTGGCGTAAGCATCTCAATCTGTATGCATTAATTACAAGTTAAGACCATATGTGTGGACACACAATATTTATAAATTAATAGGTTTAACCTGAACTGCTTCAGTTTTTCAAAAAGGGAACAATAAACACGACAAGTGCAAGAAATAACCTTAACAACTGGCTCCTCAATTGATCTTCTTATACCAGGCTCAGGAAGTAAAGATGGATTTGAGCATTCAACCTTCAAGCATTATGTGATTTGGACAAAAATGATGGTGTCAATATCAAACAATTGAAAAATATAAAGGAGATTCAATTTTAATGAATCGTTTATAAAAAAAAAAAATTATTGCATAGAAAGGGAGCTTAGGAATGAGAAGAAATTACAGTATCACCATTAGCACAGTTCACTCTGTATACAACACTTGGAGCAGTAGTTATCAGGCTCAAATTGTATTCTCTCTCAAGTCTCTCCTGTAATATAAAGTGCTTGAAAATATAAGACCAGGTTTCTGAAATTAATCAGAACTTTTAACCTTATCTCTAAGAACTAAGCAATATAAGAACATTCAAGCATTTCCTACGAAAGCCAAAGAGTAGATACTACATACTTCAATAAAATCAAACCTGAACAATTTCCATGTGGAGAAGACCCAGAAACCCACATCTAAAGCCAAATCCCATAGCACTTGAGGTTTCAGGTTCAAACTGAAAACCGGAAAAGAAAATATACTCTTCAAATAATTAATAACTACTATGAAAGAATCTTAAGTCAAAAGTGCAACAGAATAATTAACTTAATATCAAGCCAAACAACTTAAAGAAAAGGTGAATTGGTAGTTAAATCTATTCTAACTAAAATAATAATTTTAATGATAAAGAGCAAGCTACAACCGAAAGATGATAGCATATACATAAAAATGCAAATTATTTCCCCTTGCCAAATGCCTAAAACGAAAGATGCACTATTTTCCAGCATATAAGTATATAATGCCACCTTCAGTGCAGCATCATTGAGTTGAAGCTTCTCAAGTGCATCTCGTAGCTCGGGAAATCTGGTAACAGAACCAAAAAAAATTGATTAACTCCGGCAACATTAACGATTAACAATACAATACAATTCTTTTGTTCAACAAAGAAAAAAAAATGCATATAAGAAATCAATACTGGTCAGCATCAATAGGAAACAGGCCACAGAACACCATAGGAGTGGCTTCCTCATATCCAGGGAGTGAATTGTCTGCCTTTCTAAAATGGTGGGTGATAGTGTCACCCACTCTGGCATCAGCTACTGTTCTTATTGATGCAGATAGGTAGCCCACCTATTCAAGCACAACAAGAGATATCAATGTTCAGAATGAATTAAAATTGCTTCTTTATCTTTACAAAATTAACAGCAAGAAAAGAACAAACTCAACATTGCATAAAATTGTCAAGCCAGAAAAACATGCATAGACAAACACAGACATGTTCAGGACGAGAAACAATACATCAGTGAGATATATTATCTCATCATATTTGTTATGTGAACTTAAAAGTCGTTTATTATTTATCTACTTCCATGCTTCACATCGGACAAGCAATGGAAATGAGGTTGGGGGGATAGGAGAAATGAAAGTACTAAACAACAACAGCCACTAGATTTTATTTTTCCACAAGGTGAGTGACTTCAAGCATCAATTGATGCTGCAAAGTCTTGTCATGTACTAGGTCCAAAGATAGACCATTTACTACTAAATATCTCGTAATATTTGGCCTATGGTTTTTCTTCATCTCAACTATTGTACTATCCTCCATCGATTAACCCTCCTCATTGTTGCAACTACAAGTCTTCACACATGTACAAGCCACCGATGATGAGGCTCTACCACATTTTCTAGAATTGGTACTACACACTTTTCTCTCTAATGATTGTATTTTTATTCTTGTCTTATCTTCTGTAACCACTCATCCATTGGTATCATTCCCATCTTTTCAATACTAAGTTTACTTTCTTGTTGGCTTTTTACCACCTATTATTATTTTCCATACAACATTGCAGTTCTTATAGTCGTGCAGCAAAATCTTCCTTTAAGCTTGAGTGGAACTTTTTTTATCGCCTGAAACATTCTCCGCTAGATATAAGCCCGCGCGTTGCGCGGATATCTTGAATATTTAGTTTGCGAATAGTTTACTAAAAAAATAACTATTAATTACACATGGACTATGGTTGTTCATAACCTATGTAATTGAAGATAAGAATAAAAATCATAGATTGACATTGATTAAAAAGTATGCAAGTAAATAGTTATAATCGAGCGTAACTTATTGTGTAGGAGAGGAAGTTAGAGAGTAAGATGAGTGTCAAAGTAAGTTTAAAGTCACAAGAGGTGAAGCTGAAAGTGAAAAATTGCCTTAATTCCAAACTTTTCAATAGCAAATGTTTAAATAATATGTAAGAACTAATAAGACTTGTAGAATTTTATCAAAGAAATGGACTCATCTCCACATATCTGCTAGAGTAAAATGTGTTTTTTTTTTGCTAACGTCCTTTGTACGTGTAAACAAAGAAGTTAATGAAACTTTTGTGCTAGAAGACAAGCTTTTAAACCCTTGATTAGCCGTGAAAAATGGACTCATCAAAGCTTTCTAAGAAAGAAGATAGTTAGACTCCGTTACCAAAAGATGGCACCATCATTGGTTAATCTACCATTTTACTGTTTGACATGAAAATTTGAGTGAGATGGTGATGAGCACGGTACATTGGATAATAGAAGCATTTATCTTGCAAAAGTTAGAAGAGATGCGATTAAAAGCATATGTCTAGAAATCAGGCAGGCTACAATTGCTAGTATAATATTTATGAAGAAGAATAACATATGGAAATAGATTAAAAATGGTATAATGAATAGTAGGTGTTAATTATAATAAATAAGAGCATTCATAGCCTATGTAACATATGTAATTATATCAATGAAAAAAACATATGCATGCATAAAGTAGTATGAGAAAGTCTCACAAGAGGTAGTGTTTGTTAAGATGAAGTTTTTGTATATACCGTAGCAAAAGATGGATGAGATAGTAGTTAGGAAGCATGTATTTTGGAGGCTGCCACATCAGATATTTAGTGATGTGGCAAAATATGAATGATGTCGCAATTAACATATGATGTGTCGGCATAAGGTTTTGAGGGTCTGATTTAATAAATATAATAGATTTCATTCACCTTGATTGTATCCCGCGGTTGATTTCCCCGCTTTGTATGGTGGACCCAAGGCACGTAAAACGTGAGAATAGTGGTACTATATGTTCTCCAGTTTTCATTTCTATGTCACAATTTTTGTATCCATTGCTAAACTTCCATTCTCTATGTTTCATTGTGCTTCTATTTGTGCAGAAATCATGTTTCCAATATATGTCTCCATATCTTTTGTTTTTCATTTATTTCTTTTCCTAGGCTTTATATGATTTTTCATTTATTTCTCTAGAGACTCTAGACTTTTTATTTATTTCATAGACCTCATAATCTTGTCAAACGTTTTTGTGAGCCATCTTATGTCTTTTGATCTAGACTGTTTCATACTTCAATAGATATATTATTCGATTCAACTTCCTTACCATTAGTCATTTTTTTCAATGTTTTTTTTACCTCTATTTCTTGAATTCTTTGGTAGTAGGAGTAATATGGATTCTCGTCTCTAGCATTAAGGTTCTTTGAGTTCAATAATACTCATGATCTTCATTAAAAAGTTTATGAAAATAGCCCTTTCGTCTATTATTGATATCTTGTTCCATGACCAATACTTTTACCTCGTCATCTTTACAGAACCAAAAACATGAGTAAACATTGTAGGCAATATGAAATGCCCATCAATTCAATCATTTAGAAGAATTACTTTACCTCACCAGCAAACAACTCTTCAGCTTGAAGTTGATTGGGAGACAAAACTCCAATTTCATCGGCAAAATAATCCTGTAGTTTAATAAGAATACAAGGAGTCATCGCAGTAACAAAGTTTTCATCAATGATTAGACTACTTTTGAATTTATTTGCAGTTACGTTGAAGATTTAAAGATTTAAAGAATGAAATTATGAACAGGCGACTTTTGTTGAAGGTCATCCCCACCAAACTTAATCTTTGGTAGAACAGGAAAGGGGGCATAATAAAATAAGAAATGTACTTTACCTTACCACTAGCCATAAAATGAACTCTGTCGCCTTTCTTTATAGTGCCATCTACAACTCGGAAGTATACAATAACACCTCTATATGGATCGTAGTAACTGCACTAAGATTCATAGAAACATTATATGAGAAACTGAAAGAGAAATAGCACATGTAAATAAATATTAGCTGACACAAAATGTAATGAAGGTTTAAAATACCGCACAAACAAAAGGATTTTTAACATTGTATGCATGTAAATATTCAGCCTCTATGTGCATGTGAGTGTGTGTTTGTGTGTAGTAATTGTATAGAAGCTATCTTCATAAACTGAAACAGAAATGTCCTTGAACTTAGATGAACCTATGAGGAACTAAACTTCAACGCAAAATAATCAACTAAACTGAAGTGTGGGACTATGGGTAGAACCTCAGACATGAAAATCAAATCATTGGACTTATATAAGCCAACCAATTATCATCTAAAGTGTACATGTGATGTGGCAACTTTTAGATCAAGGAGCTTACCACAATTATTTCATAGTATCGGTGTCATCCAAATCTTAAACAAGGGTCCATGTAAATTCATAGTATACTGGCAAGTGGCAACATGATGCTTCATTTCATCATTAAATCAATTGGTTTAATAACATTTACAAAATCTAACAAGTACCTATCAAATATTAAAGCCCTCAGTGGCTTCTTTGATGTATCAGCAGGTGGGGGAATTCTTGCAACAATTGCATTGAGAATGTCCATTATACCTATTCCTTCCTACAAAAGAAATTAATTTCATTGTTTACAAATAATATTTGTATATGTAGTATCATAATCTGAATTACTTAAAGTGGTAAATAAGACAACAAAGAACATAGAAGAACAAAAACCGACCTTTGCAGAGCAGAGAATGGCGTTGCTACAATCTAGACCTATAACCTACAAGAAATCGATTCAACTTAGAAACTTTCTTACGAATATATAAGCATGATTCAAGAATTCATGAATTAAGAATAAAGTAATGGGCAATGCTCGTGCAAGAAAGTCCTGGTTAACAGGTTCTCAAATTTAAAATTTGCCTGACCTGTAAATTCTAACCACTCCAATTACTGTGAATTAACCTTGAAAGTAGGAACTGAGACTTTAAATGTTACACAAATAATTGGTATAAATTTGCTCCAGTCAAACAACAAATAAATCATTGCATCATAATATAACAAACTTAAACTAAGAAGAATTGTAGAGTCTCTCTCTCCCTCTTTGAAACAGAAAGGTTAAGAGTATGATGACATCAAGGATCTAGTTTAAAAACAAACCTCTTCAATCTCCTTGAGAACTCGATCTGGTTCTGCACCCGGAAGATCTATTTTGTTCAAAACCTGTTACAGAATATCCAGCATTATTATTAAATATGTGTGCATGCCTACACACTTATAATATCTCAAAAGTTTATAATTTCCGAAAAAGTGAACGAAACATGGAGAAAAAACCATCTGCAATTTGGAAAGGAAAAATCCATTACCACAACTTTGTGGCAATAAAAGAATACAACTGTTTTGAGTTGCTGCTTGACAGATGGTCTTACATATGAATTGCACATTACAGGATTTTTTTTGTGGGCATGCATGACAGTGAGCAACTAGCCTTCTTAATTAAAAATATACATTTTGAGTTTATGAATTCAAAATTATAATTGATAAAGGATAATTTGTATCTCAGTATATTAAAATAAAATAAAATAAAATAAAAGAAAAGTTAAGAGCATAATAATAAAACGGCATACTTACAGGGATAATTTCTAGGTTGTTATCCAAAGCTAAATAAACATTAGCTAGTGTTTGCGCTTCAACCCCCTGTTATTTGGAAATAATTTTTCATGAAAAAGCAAAAACCAGCTGACAGTGACGATATCACCATCATACCATAGAAGTTATAATTTATAAACCTAGAAAGGAAATACGAAAATTAAAATCTTGGAGCCTCACCTGAGAAGCATCTACTACAAGGAGAGCACCCTCACACGCAGCGAGTGATCGAGAAACCTGGTCACAGATGAATAGTCAAAATCATACTATTACCTTGATGATGTTCTCATGGGTTATTACTGACCAGAATAACAAGAAAAAGTGTCCATGGTGGAGGATGAGTTTGTATAATTAATCACATGTAATACATGAACTCAATCAAATGATTCAACACTTTTTTCAAAGTCGTTTTTGTATAATACAGTGAAATGGCCGAATAGTAAGTTCAGAATGTAATTGATTCAACACTTTTTTCAAAGTCGTTTTTGTTCTAAAACTAGGGTAAGATAGAAAATAACAGAAGACTAAGGTTTTCAATAAAGGTAACGTCGAGGTTATTTAGATCACCGCTGCTCAGTGTTGTCAATTGCGGATCACAGAAAATAGCTTATTGTGGACCAATTGCAGTTTGTACAAATTCCGGTATGCAATAGCGCTATAGCGCCGATTCCACTATTTGACAACAGTGCCGCAGCTGCAGTTTAAAACCTTGCCAAAGAAAAAATAGTTTTCCAAAATGGATTCTCATAAGTGGTGATGGAGAACAAAAAATTCTGCTATGCAATAGCGCTATAGCACCGCTTCTGCTATTTAACAACACTTCCGCAGCTGCAGTTTAAAACCTTGCTAGACACAATAGTTTTCCAGAATGGTTTCTCATAAGTGGTGATGGAGAACATAAAAAGAGCGGAGATCAAATTGAATTCCAGCCAAATTGTAACCTTTTCTCTGCTTTTAGTTCCAACACGACAATTTATTTTCAAAAACATGCTATTCACCCATAAATTCCTGACTACCATGAGTTGGTCTAAACAATGTAAAATGTTATTCTTTTGAGCATTATTATTATAGTTGACACTATTTGGCATTGCAGAAATCAGGCTTGGTTTGATGGTAAAAAAGCTAGCTTCAAGCTGCCTTTATTAGAATAGTTGCTAATGTGTCTCTAACAGGTAATCATATATCATCCACTACTTCATCTTCTATTCAGGAATTTCAAATTCTCAAGTCTTTCATGATCTAGGTCCGCTCTCCTAGGACTACCAGAATCAAAGAGGTTTTTTGGTATCCACCAAAAGCTTATTGGACTAAATGTAATACAGATGGGGCAGCTAATGGTTGTATTTTTAGAGATTGTTCTGCTGCTACTCTTGGATGTTTGCTTACAATCTTGGTATCACTGACACTTTTAGTGCTGAATTATCTGGTGTCATGATTGCTATTGAGATAGCTTACAAGAAAGGATGGCATCACCTTTGGGTTGAGTCTGATTCCAGCTGGTTAATCTTGTTTTCAAATCTCATAATATTGTTCCATGGCCTCTCAGAAATAGATGGTTGAATTGCTTGAATATGATCAAGAAGATGAATTCCAATAGAACTCGTATATACAGAGAAGGAAACCAATGTGCAGACAACATTGTTAATTTGGGATTACAGGTGGGTAGCAGCTAGTGGTGGGACACCATTCCACCTAGCATTACAAATGTATTTAATAGAAATAGATATGGTTTTCCATAATATAGATTTTATTAATCCAGGCCATTTGAATCACTGCAATCCTTTTCATTTTAGTTTGGTTTTATCCCAATGGGTGTTTCGGCTAAAGGTTTTTAATGTGGTAGTTGATTTTGTAATGCTTTTGTTCCCTTGGGTTCTGGCCTAATCCCCCAAGATTGTTCATCTTTATATTTTTTAATAATATTTCCAGGGTACTGCTGATGATATGTCAATTCTATTTTTTCATGTGATGCTTTTTCAATCTAGTTTTGTCTTAAAAACCTATAAGTTCTTGAAATTACTACTAAACAATGTAGAAAATAGGCTCCAAAGAATGTAAGAGTATGTAGTTACTACATTCACATACCTCGTAGGAGAAGTCGACGTGTCCAGGAGTATCTATCAAATTTAAGCAATATGGTTCATTTTCAAACACATAACGCATTCGAGCGGCCTGTCATGATCAAAATCAGATTAATACTTTCTCCATCATTGTATACAAATTTAAATTCTCAAAAACAATTGAAAATCATATTTTACCAAACACAATGAAAAAACTCTTAATAACATTTACTACACACGGCTAGATTGGATATTTTGACACACAAATTTGACATCAACTGAATGGTTAAAGGAGTTGATTAATCATTAATCATTCGCTTAACACAATTAACCACCATTTTCACGTGTATTTATATATAGTGATGAAGATAAGAAAAGGAAAACATGAACCTGAAGCTTAATAGTGATGCCTCTTTCTCTCTCTAAATCCATATTATCAAGAAACTGTTCCTTCATTTCTCGCTGAGGAACAGTACCAGTAACCTGAAGCAACTTATCCGCTAACGTGGACTTCCCATGGTCAATATGAGCAATGATTGAGAAGTTCCGTATACTCGACACCGGCACCTTAGAGAGACGGTCCTGTCCATCTTTAGCGGCGGAGTCGAAGTTAGAGACGGTGTCGGTGCTGGCAACGCGGCAGAAGATGGAGGAGTTGCGGCGGGGAAAGGTGAAGCGAAGTTTGGATGAGGAATTGAAGAATCTAGTAGCGGTTATTGGTGTTCGTTGAGAATGATGGAGTAACCGTTGAGTTTTAACGGATAAGAATAGAGACCCGCCACAAAGTTCCGTGGCCATTGAAATTGTGACTCTGCTACTCAACCAGAATAGAATACTACTGTATCTTCATTTCACTTGGCGCCATGGGACCCACTTTTACTTCATTTTGGATATTGGATTGGATTGGATTGGGTTTGGTCTACCTCTAATGGCTTAATATTCGCACTCCCCTTTTTCTTCTTTTTATAAAAACGTCATTTTTACACAAGTAAATTACCTTACAGTCTCCAGCAGTAGTTAGCTACCATTGAGTTCTGCGAATAAACAAGAACAGAATCATCACTTTTCCATTTTTCCAGAAACACAAACACCTAAAACACTCTTCCAAATTTCTCCAAACTTCATTTGATCGAATTTGAGCCCAATTTCTTCAAAGGTTAGAAAATTGAAAATTAAGCATGATTTAGATGTTTTAATGTTTGTTTATGCTGGAATTGTTGTTTAGAGTAAGTGTAGGTACAACGTAGTTGTTTAGATGTTCAAATAACACTAATTGTGCTCCTTATTTAGAATGCACATAAGGTGTTTGATGAAACGCCTAAGTGAGATATTCTTGCTTTTTTTTTACAAATTGGTTAAAATTATAATGTATATAAGTTATAATGTTTATAAGTTTGGATTTTTGCTTTTTTTTTTTTGGCAAGTTTGAAGAATGACATAATGTAGTATGCTATGTTCAACGCCTTAAAAGTATATAGTTTTTAGGAAATTCCTAAATACATTGTCCACATATTTATGTTATTTTTAATTTGTTTTGTACAGATATGGCTAGGGATGAGGATCAGCAGCAGCGGCTTATTAGAGAGGATAGGATGCGCAAAGGTAAAACGGCGAGTACCACTAGTGCTCGGAGAGAGAGGGTGGATCAAAACCCGTATGTCCCAGAGACTCGGAAGCGCAGGAACCCGAGGATAGTTTGAGAGGGATCACAGTCACAGATGGATTACTCCTCCCAAGTGGTTGATCCGACACCAACACATGATTATGTCGGGTATGCAGATGAGCGTTTTGTTGGATATGATCGGATGGAGGAGGAGAGAATGGTTTATCAGTCGCAGGCACGTGACATTGTTGTCCGACAACGCGAGGCACGTGGCGAACCCTCTTTGGGTGAACCATCATAATGTAAATGTTTAAATTCTTTAAAATTATTTAAATGCTTTAAAGTGCTTAAAATTAGTAGCGATAGTGTTTAAATTATTTAAATGAGTGTTTAAATTCTGTAAATTCTTTAGCGTAAGTGTTTAATTTCTGTAAATTGTTTAGTGTAAGTGTTTAATTTTTTTTAAGAATGTAGCGTAAGTGTTTAAATTCTTTAGCGTAAGTGTTTAAATTTTTTTAAGAATGCAGCGCAAGTGTTTAAATTCTTTAAATTCTTTAGCGTAAGTGTTTAAATTATTTAAATTCTTTAGCATAAGTGTTTAAATTATTTGTAGTGACAATGTCTTAATTAATTTGATTTTCAGATGTGGTATGATGGGGAGTACAAGTGTATAAATGCAGGGAGAAAGTTGAGAGAGTTTGGTAAGTCGGAGGAGGGTTTGAGGTGGTTTTGGGATCCTGTGGAGGCGTCTGGCCTACATCATTTGATATACACGGGGTATTCTACTGTGACCCATGCCATGGTACGTGCTCTCTGCGAGAGGTGGCACACGGAGACCAATAGTTTTCATCTACCTGTGGGGGAGATGATGATAACTTTGGACGATGTGTATAATCTCCTCCACATTCCTATTCAGGGCCGCATGCTGGACCATGACGAGGTAATAGATCAGGACTGTGAGATTGATTTGATGACCCGGTTGTTTGGCATGTCAGATGCTGCTGCTAGGGCTGAGGTTAGGACTGAGTCTGCTGGTCATATCAATTATCTCACACTGAAGCGGGTTTATGAATCCCACCTGACAGAGGCTAGATGACTGGAGAACCCACATGCGAGGGAGGAGATGCAAGAGAGAGGCAGGAGGAGGCAGTGATGTGTGAGGAGTTTTCTTCTATATCTCGTCGGTTGTGCGCTGTTCACTAACAAAACGAACAGACACATCGACTTGATATATCTTGATTGTATGGCGGACTTGCAGGCGATTGGGAAGTGGTCATAGGGAGGGATGACCTTAGCTTACCTGTACGATTATCTGGATGATTCTGTTCGTTTGAATAGCAGAACGATGGCTGGTTGTACGACTCTTCTTATGATAATAATTTAATATTTATCTCCATTTATTTATGAATTTATTTTATAATTTTTATCATCGTGTTAGATTATTTTTTTCCTAAGTTCGACTACATTTATTTAGGATTTAATTTAAATATTTCTGTGAACCTTTTATAATGTATTAGATTTATTTAATATTTAACTCGAATACTTATTTTTGTGTATTATTTTTTTGTTGCAGGGATGCATTTTGGAGCATTTGCCAAGTCCGTATCCAAGGATGTCTGGCAAGAGCTGGAAGCTTGACAGGCCATGTGCTAGGAGATGACTTACTAGCAGAGGGCATAATGATGTGCACCATTACCGCTTACGGCTTGATCGCTTAGAGGTGGATGATGTGAGGTTTTGTACTTATGGTGATCAGAGAGAGGTGCGCCCTTTTCAGATTTTGTGCACTTACTCGGGATGGCTTATGTGCGGGAAGCAGAGGGTGTACCGTCATTTACCTGAGCGGGTAAAGAGGCAGTTTGAGTTTGTACAGGACGTTCTTAGATATCCGTCCTCTGTCGCTCAGATGCGTCCGCAGGTGCTGACCACTGTGTTGTTAGACGCTCAGGCGTGGTTATACCCTTATTGGGTACATAGGTGTCAGAGACCATGGCATCATGACGCTGGCTACATGGCTTGGTATGTCAAAGCCTCCCACCCTCGTATTCTCCCACCTGATGAAGGATCTCCTCCCAGGCCGGTGAACGTGGAGCAGATCATAGAGGAGAAGCATGCTAGAGAGATGCCTGACACACTTACGATCATCCGGAATGTGGTGCATATAACTGATGATATTGTGGCCAGGAGCGGCGAGATGACTAAAGAGGAGATTGTCCAGGAGGTGAGTCGGATAGCCAGTACTGGTCGCCCTGCCCTTACGTATCAGATTGTCAGGCGGCGCAGGGGGCAGAGGCATGGTAGGCAGCAGGGTTGATTCTGATTAGGATTTTTTTATGTATTTTTTGACTATAATGATGGTGATGTATAATTATGACATGTTCCGTACATTTTCATATTTCTATGATATTTACGGACATACCTTTTACATTATTTCTTGCGTTTTAATTTTATCTTGTTCCTGTTAAATATTGGATGAATTTGTTTAGGTATCAAAGGATTTGGTTATTGGATGAAAATCTTAGATGAATTTGTTTAGGTATCAAAGGATTTGGTTAGGAACAAATTTGCATAAGAAAAAAGGGAAGGAGAGCCACTGGAAAATGAGCCAGACACGTAGTGGCAGTTAACCTGCTGGGTGTAGCGGTAGTTAACGACCGTTGAATCCAGCGGCAGTTAACTTTTGCCGGCTTGGTAAACGGTTGTTAACTTTCGTTGGGGGCTTTTACGTATTTTACATATGTCAATGTGAACATATGTATGTCAGAAAAGCAATTTTCTTTTTATAATATGTATTGAGTTAGACCTGTGATTATGGAGGAGTTCGGAAGATCATCTACATTGGATAAAGAGTAACTACGCAGTTGAGTTGGACACCACGACTTAACTCAAAACTGTAAAGCATTGGATTTGTGAGTTCTCTCAATTATATCTTGCTCAATCTTTACTTTTTAAAGTAATATAAAACTTCTAACTCACATCATACTTGCCAAAATAATATTACACCGACGTTCAATCAAATTACAACTTTCAACCACATTAGTATTATGTATTTGAATAATATTTAATTGAATATTTGTATCATAACCAAATGTGCATTATGCAGTAAAATCACATTTTAGTTTATCTATTTTGAATGGCCTAAAGAAATAGAACCACATCGTTAGTTTGATTAACAAATCAATTTTTAATGCAAGTTATTTGCATTGTGGTGTTTGGATTTAAACCTCTATACGATCCTCGATAAGTTTATATATGGTAGGTGATGTGATCTTAAGATATCCGTCCTTGAAAAGAATAGTCTAGTCGATAGTAATGATAAAAAGAACCTAATTAAGTTTGGTAGGAAGTGTTGTACTTTAGTAGGTAATGGCATTGGCATCTATGTATTGTTTTGATTGTATATGGAGCTCTGGTCTCTAGACGTGCGATTGACGAGAAGTTATATTCGTTGAAAATTTTAGAGAATTGTTTACAAGTATTCTTTTAGACTCTTTAGCAAATTCGACTTCCTTCATGGTGCAAAATAGACTAGAAGTAGAGGACATGAATAAGATTATTAGGTTGAAGTTTTTGTCTACTTAGTAATAATTTTGTCTACTTAGTTTGTATAATTTGTAATAAAATGCGTGGATCACAACATGGTTCATTAAGACACGAGTAATGATACATAAACAACCATAGGTGGCAATACACCATTTGACACCCACACAAAAATCTAACATGTGGTCACGTGGACTCCACAAAAGCACACTTTCTCTTTCATCTCCTCTTCTCTCTTTCTAATGTATGGGATGTACAAGAGTGTATGTGAATAAAGGGTGTCTATGTAACATTTTCCTTAAGACAAACACTTAACTTTATTTTGTTTTTATGTATACCACCCATAAATAAACCATAAACTTCAACAAACACAAAATGAGAATAAATTAACACTTTGTTGGGTTTGCATTTAACTTTATTTTGTTTTTATGTATACCCATAAACAAACTATAAACTTCAACAAACACAAAATGAGAATAAATTGACACTTGTTGGGTTTGTGAAGAAATGTGACAAGATGCAGTGTCTTTGGCGTCAGTTTGATGAAAATCAAGAGAGGAAGGAAGAATAGATTTTGGTTATCAAGATTTCAAGTTTTTGATGTTTTAAAACAAATACCACACATATGAGAAACAACGATTTTTTTGTTGTTCTTATCATGGAAACTATCGAAAAATGTATCTTTCGATGAAGAGTAAGTGGAAGATAACTTTCAAGATAATTTCCGATAAATATCAAAACGGGTATTTAAGTATTTTAGTGGCCTCGGAAAGTTAGGAACACCTAAACTACAAAATTCTCATTTTTATGTATTTTTTTTAGCCCAACCCTTGCCAAAATACAAGTCCATTTCAATAGCTCTACATAGAGGCATAACTGGTTTTGACAAAACCGAAAATTCAAACTGAACCAAATCAAACCAAAAAAATATATGACCTTGTTTGATTCAGTTCAAAACTGAATTGAACCATTGTAAACCGAGTTATCATTTTTTGATTTTGAGATGTCGAGTTAAGATTAAGATGAGATACAAACATTTCCTCTATTTTGTGTTGGTGCAGCCACCCACGTCAATGTACTTGAGCCAAGTGCCATCTAATATTTCCATTGTGTTGTCAATTGCTTGCTGTTGCCGTGTCTGTGTTTCTTCTTCCACACTGTTACCATCCACGCTCACCATTTACTACTCTCTGTTAGTATAGTATCTTTCACCATCACAAGGAACGAATTTGCTACTTTACCAACTCCATATCTCACACTCAAACACCACCTTTCGAAATGAATCAGATGCTGCACTGCTAGTGATCTATCACTTTTGCTACTGACTACTTGTGCAGTGTGCGTGTGTTCGTGATTAGTGTGCAATTTTTTTAGATATACTAGTGTACAATTTTGAAATCTAATTATAGTAATTCCAATGATTTGAGAATATCAAAATGCTTAGTACAACAAATTGATCAGAGAAACGTAGTAACTCATGATGTTTAAACGAATAAAATAAAAAACATAATCCGTGTTGGGTCATGAGAGCTACATGGATTAATGTGTCTTGAACAACACATCTTAACATAATAGGTTGTAAGTGTTCTCACTTATATCACTTATACAATATTCAACGTTTATTTTTTCATTTAATATAATAATTCTTACTCATACTTAAAAATTAAAATACCTACAAATAGTTCTTCCACGGCAACGAGATAGATGAAATGACAAAATATTGATTTTTCTTGTCAATATACTATGATGTAGTCGATTTATGTAGAACAAAACCGATGTTTTATGGAAAAAAACCATAAACGAAGAGACATCACAATTCACACCAACACAACTAGACATTGGCAGATTCAGTATAACAGCAGGCAGAGCTGCAACGTAGGATCACCTACTCTTGTTTTTACATTCCATTCTTTTTCATGCTTTTTTTTTTCCTAATCTAATTTACTTTATATTTTAAATACAATAATATATCAAATCATCAAAAAAAAAAAATTAAAAAATCA
>Ga0228710_1001210_pt1 | contig 37917 bp, 11 predicted proteins | sample MedpolnodulmetaG_FD_177995 | JGI IMG/M metagenome (GOLD analysis project Ga0228710, IMG submission 177995) | Root nodule microbial communities from Medicago polymorpha collected in Santa Monica, California, United States - pink nodules | ecosystem: Host-associated > Plants > Roots > Nodule...
AGAAATTGATTAAGAAAGTCAAAGAATGACTTACGAATAAGTTCCTAGAGAAATCCCATTGAAAACATTCGCTATCATTTAAGTTCCTAGAGAAATTAAAGTTCCAATATTTACCATCTAGCATTATGAAAATGTAAGATGGGATCATGAGAGACTGATGCTAGGAGAAAGGTAAAATAATCAAGGAAAAGCCTCCATGAATATTAAATTTCTTGTGGACCCCAACCTAACACTTACCTAGAGTCCAGGTATCTAACCCTAAACCTAGTGACCTAGCAAAATTAAACCTTTTTCTTTCCCTTTGTTTGATTGTGTAGGTCATGTTTGATTGTGTAGGCCACCTCTTTGGAAGCAATTTTGTTTATGCTATGAAGGATAGATGTTATGACTAAATGGTTAATTTATAATCTATAATCTTAGTGTCAGGGATCATAAAAAGAAAGGTTGCTTGTTATGACTATATGAATTTGCATACTTATACTATGTGAATGTACTAAATGGAGGATCACATGCTATGAAGCACAGATATGGACATGGACACCGGACACGACATAGACACCGATATGCTGACACGGCTAATAATTTAAAAAAATTACACAATTCAGTGTAATTACAAGTATCGGTGTTGTGTTGGACACCGGGACACGCCTAATTCGAGGAATGTCCGTGCTTGATAGCACTTGTGAATTGGAAAATAAAATATGTGTTTGTCCCGACATATGAAAACTTTAGTGAGATTAGAAGATTGAATTATTCTAATTTTGTTGATTAATTGTCCTCATTATTATACATGATATATGGTGATACCTCAAAAAAAAATGCATTATATATGATGTTATTGACGTAGCTTATTATATTACTAATATGACCTTTGTTTTGTACTGTATATGTGATTGATATGTTTATATATGACTTTTGTGTTGCTCCACCCATAGTGTCAATAGTGGCCGATAGCGGCCACGCGTAGCGTAATGGCGACGAATCGCTACGTTAATCATCGTAGCGGAGCGAAATCAAATAGCGGCCGTTCCAGCCGCTATTTGTAGAGTTCTAAAGGTATTTTGCTCTGCAAGGGAAGCTGAAGTATCAAAAAATAAATTTAACAACATATCATGGTCCGAGTACGGGTTTAATAATATAACATAACAACCTTAAAAAATTAGTGCATGAATAATATAAATAATTTTATTGATACAAACTTATTTTATTTTTTGTAGTGTCATCGCCAAGAAAATGAAATAGATTGCGGGTACTTTGTGATGAGGTTTATGAAAGAGATTCTCATTTCAAAACTAAATGAGATTCCAAAGCTGGTATGTTATTTTTATATTAAAGTATAATATTTGTATATAATTAAGTTTATTAAGTAACATAGTTATTTTTTGTTATAATATATGCAGTACATTGATGGTTTCAAGTGTTTGACATACTCAAAAGATAAACTAATAGAAATCCAAAAAGAATGGTGTCAGTTCATGATCAGCCTAAAAGTTATATGATATTTTTATGATAAGGTGAGTTTCATGTTTCTAAATATATTTGATAGAAGTGGTAGCATTTTTAATTTATAATATTGCTTTAATTTGTACTATGATCAATAGTACTTTGAACGAATATAATTTTTGTCTCTAATATAATATAGTTGCTTATTGCTTAATGATGTTTTCTGCTATATATGCAAGTGGTGGAGAGTGAACGAAATTTGGAAATGAATAATGATTTGTCTGCTTGTTTTGTATAAAAATGTTGAGACGACCAAGAAGATAGATGAAGACTGCATGCTACCATAGAAGATTTTGATCTTTATGTTAACTAATTAGTTGTAACTTAGAGATATCCATGTTACCATATTAATGGCTATACATGTCTGACTTTTATGTTATATATACATACATTTTTTATGATATGTTTAAGTTTTATTTGATAAATAATAGTCTCAATTTTAATGTGTCAAAAATATATATATATATTTCCCTTAGAAAAATTATATATATATTTTACTTTAAATTAATAAAAAAACGCTATCTGTAAAAATAAAATAAAAACCTGACCAAATTTTTTTTTTTAATGATTTTCCTAGCGCTTTTTTCATGCATAAAGCGCTATCTAAACCTAGTGTTACATAGCGGCGTTTATTATTGAAAGCGCTATTTAAGGAGAATCTTTGCTAGCGTTTTTTGACAAAAAGTGTTATATAAACACTGCTTTAGATAGTGCTTTATACAGGAAAAAAAAGCGCTATATTACCTTTACCAATGCCATTTACAGTAGCGCTTTCAAAGCGATGGCTAAAGCAAAAAAAAAGCGTTATATAAGCCCATTTTTGTAGTAGTGTTTCTTTTCAAATTTATCACACAACAAAGGGAAGAAAAGTACTATTTCAAACATGTGTGAAAATTTTGTTGGAGGAAAAGGAAATTCGACACAATTGATTATAGAATCAATTGGTTTTATGGCCGCTTCAACTGCCTAGACATTGTTTGGAACTTTTTCCAACAAATGTTAGGAATTTTTCTGTTTCAATGCTTAGACAACGTTTAATGTTAGGTGCTTCAAGATCACCTTTGTTGGATGTGTTTGGTCGTTTGAGTCCTTGTTTTGCTTTGTAATTTTTGGTGCATTGTCAATTGTTAGTGGTTTGTTGAGTGAGTATCTGGTATCCTAAGACTAAAAATGCTGCTTTGTATGAGACACTAAGACAACACGAGGAAGAGGAGATACTTAATTTAGTGTGTCATGAAAGTGGTCTTGAGCTTGGAAAATAATTGAATGAGGGGAGAAAGGGTGTTAAAATATATGTGTATTTGTAAACTTTCAATATGATTTAGTTCACAAGTATGTTTAGTTTATGTCTTTATGGGTTCCAAGAAAGGGTTAGGAGTCATATATATTGGGTATGCTTTCAAACCTTTTTAAATAAAACCCTCAAAGGTTTTCAAACTATATAGTAATAAAAGAAAATATTTGATATATTTAACTATTAGAACTTATATAACCAACGAGATTAAATTCAGCGCAAGGGACTGACATTCACAATGTCACGAACGAAGGTTTTAAACTCTTTTATGTGAGATACTAACGTGAAGTGTTTGACACGTCTCGAACAAATTTAACTCCAACAAAATAATACATAGAACAATATCAATCCCCTCATCGACAAAATTTAAAAATGGAAGAGACCAACTAGAAATAGAACAAATTTGTGGAAAACTGTTCATGAAAAAGAGTTAGAAGATGCTTGACGTTTGGCTTCTGATATTGAGTGTTGTAGATGTATGGAATCTCTGTAATAGTTTTTATATATTCTGAGAGATTGTGAAGATACTAAGAAGATTTGGTCCACGGTCATAAAAGAAGACCAATGAAGTAAGTTTTTCAATCTCGGCCTCGTTGCATTGCATAGACTAAATGGAACTTGACGTGTAAAGACATTGATAATCTACCTTGAGCTTGATCTATCTTATCTGGAGTATATCCATAAGTTATTGGCCGCATGTTGTTGGGCCTTTTATTAGATTTATAAGTTTATGTCTTACTACATATTCGCTTATAATTTTTATTTTATGTATGTCATTAATATTATTAGAACCCTAATCTCCTTTGTTGTTCTTTCTGATTCTCTATATTGTTAACATGTTCACCGTCCTCTCAGGAGCCTCAAACTCATTGTCGATTAATCACATTTTTACCCACACTGGAATCTCAACTTATGTTGGGTTGATTCATGATCAACTTGCAACTGCTTGCAAGAATTTTTTCTGTCCTTCCGCTTGTTCAAATCCAACTCTTGTAGCATGGGTTAATTGAATATGAATTCAAAGTGGTAATGAATATGATTCAATGGGTCTATGCCAATGTCACTGCTATGTGAATATATGTGTAGTCCTACTTGTACGTCGAGCTCATTCAACATCTTTTAAGTTAACTCTAAAAGAAAATTCTTTTCTTTTTGGTAAACATTTTCATGTGTAGTGAGGATTATCCTGTAGTGATTTGTATCTGTTTGAATTATTAAAAAAATGTTCCTAGAAAATACAATACAATAAAATTAAAATAATTCAAAATCTTAATAAAAATAATTATTCAAAAATATTAAACTTTGTCCGTGTTTGATTATGCTGTGATAAGAATAATTTTATATGAATTAATTTTGTAAAATTAGTTTTAGTTTAAAATGAGTTAAAAATAAAGTATTTGGTCCCTATAAGTTTAGCTCAAGTTGATAGAGACACATTACATAATATATGCAGAACCGGAATTCGAACAACACCTCACCTTTACAGCTTAATCAATGCTATTTAAAAACATTGAATAGAAAATCAATTCCATATCCTTATAATCAATATTTACTAAAAGTAGAATGATACATAAACATTATTTTTAGACCATCTTTAATGAGGTGAACTAAGGGTCAGTTTGGTTCGCGGTATATGGATGAGAGGAGAGGTAATATTTTTAAAAATATGTGTTTGATTCAATTTTTAGGAGGGGGAGATGAGGGGATTAAAAAATCCCTCCTAAACCTACTTTTTGCATCCCTCAAATTGGGGTTCTTTTCGGAGGAAAAGAAAGATAAGTTAATACAATTTTAAAATGACAAAACTGTTCTTATTAAAAATTTAAGTGATTTCAACTATTGCTTATTGCATGCTCTTTTTCGTAACATGTCTTCCTTTTTTCCAATTTTTGTGTAACATATTATATTCATCCTCTTTTTTTATGTGAATTTTTCTTCCCTTTTTACTGTTATGTGTTCTTTTCTTCTTTTTTCTTTTTTTTTATATATCAGAATTCTTGTTTATTTACTAACATTACCTGCTTATAAATAATTCTTTTTGATTAATTTTTGTGTTACATAACCTTGCTATCAATAAAAAAATTTAAAATGTTTTTTTATATTGTAGTAGCCTTTTTACATACTTTGACAATAAGTGCTCTATTATTTATTTATTTATTATAACTTTTGTGTTTGATTATCCAAGGAGTTTTAGATATTGAGTTTTTATGATTAATTTTTTATGAAGTAAATTTTTTTAAATCGTGAGATTGTTTTAAGATTAGAGGGATAGGAAGGTAATTTGGTTTTAAAATCTCCCTTCTTTCCTTATTAAATCGTGAGATTGTTTTAAGATTAGAGGGATAGGAAGGTAATTTGGTTTTAAAATCTCCCTTCTTTCCTTATGAACCCAACATATATTTTATTAAAATCCTTCCCCTCCCCTCTTTTGAATCAAACATATATTTAATTGATAAACCTTCTCTCCCCTTCCCTCCCTTCCCATATCCTCCATTCAAATCCATTTCATCCCTTCCGTTGAACCAAACAAACCTAAAGTGGGTAAACTAAGTTATTTTTCGTGGGGTCAAATTGAGATGTAGGATTTAATCAATTCATAGTTGATCTAAATAGTTTTTAATTTTAATATTGATTGTTTATATTGAACTCAAGTTTGACCTCACATGTTTATAGTTTTTTATTCGTATTTAGTTTTGATTCAAAATACATAAAAATCATAATTATTAAAGTTATAAAAAATGATTTTAATAAATTTTACATAAAGTAAATAATAATAAATATATAAAATTAAAAATGATATAAAATACACAACAATAATACATAAAAACCTCATTTTCAATGGAACATTTTGTGGGGGACGTGGTAATCCAGAGGACACCACTCATCTATTATATTACGATTTTTTCTGTCAAATTTGGTTTGCTGTGTACGATTGGTTAAACTTTGTTTTGGTTACGCCGTTTAATATTTCAAATTATTTATTTCTGTTTGGTTCCTTCAGAAGCTTTTCTAAACGCAAGAAAGACATCATTCATTTAACTTGGTTTTTTTCATCTTGGTTTTTATGGAAAGAAAGAAATGTAAGAATCTTCTAGAATTCACAAAATACTATTCACCACTTGTTTGACAACATAAATATTTTGGTTGGTTGAAAGGGAAGCGCACAAAAATCTTGCTTTTGACTAATGGTGGACTAATCCTTTAAGTTTCTTGTAACGATACTTTTTATTCTCATTTAGGTATTTCTTACCTGTTTATGATGTAACTTAATTTTTCTCTTTGCTTCTCTCTAGCACACCTTGTGCGGGACAAGTAAAGAAGTTTGGTTATTGAATTTCATTTTAGCTTTTTTAAAAAATAAACACAAATAATACAAAGTTAATGATATAAGTAAAATAATAAATTTAATGCTTAAGATTTTTTAAGTTGATTCTTTCCTCAATTTTTTATTTTTTTTAAGTTGATTCTATAATTGATGCACACTTAAGTTATAATTCATTGTTTGCCATGTCACACTTACTTCAATGTAAGTTTTCCATAGTTTTCATCATTTATTTATAAATTCTTTAAAAAAAAAATCATTTATTTATACAATTTTTGGACATAGTTCATAATGCAAAGTTCCTTTGAGTAAGATACATAAACTTCAAATTTAAATTTCTTTGACTAAATGACAAATGATATTCTTTCATCCTTCAAAGAAAAAAGTATTCTTTCATAAAAACAACAAGACAAATAGTATACATTGACACTATTCTATAATATTATTTCATAAAAATAATAAGACAAATTGTATACATTGACACTACTATATAATATTCTTTCATAAAAATAAAAAGACAAATAATATACACTGACACCATTCTAATTCGAATAATAAATTTAAATGTTAAGTAATACAAATTTTAATGTAAAACTATTTTTTAGGGGTATTCTTTTAGGAGGATTTTAATGTAAAATCAAAAGATATAGATCTCACCTTTAGATAAGAATCAATTTCAATTGCATGATCAAACTTATTTAAAAACATTAAATACAAAATCAATTCCATATCTTTATAATCAATTTTTACTAAAAGTAAAATCATAAAAAATCCTTTTTTTTACTAAGATGTAATAGCTAAGGATCTCTTCTAATTTTTAGCCAAATAATCTAGTGATTAGAGTCGGACACATTAAGTGTGAAGAAGTGAGATATATGAGATTCGAATCCTAACCATGCACATAATATCCATAGTAGCTACCAATTAAGTTATATTTACGATATCTTTTAATTTAAATAAGGTTTTAGATTCGAATCTAATTTATAAATAAAGAGAATTTACCGTTTATTTAAATTCCACAAAATTCAAAAATTAATGTTCGCACAAACTGATGATATCTGATTTATGAAGAAAAAAAAAATGTATAAACTTAAACTTTGAAATTTCTTTGACAAAAAGACAAACAATATTCTAACATAAAAAAGACAAAAATATAGTTACCGTGTAACACTATCCTTATCCCGGATTTTAGGTGATTTCATTTTGACTATTGCCATAATAACTTGTTACTGTTACATTTCAGTACTTTACTGCATCACTGAATACTCCTACTCCTCTCCTAGGTAGGACCCTACTCTTATATTTACCACCTCTCTTTTTCTTCTTTCAAATCAAACAACGTCCCTCTCTTCTCTTCATTTTCTCATCACCATCAACTTCCTCTGTTTTTCACACCTCCCCTGTTTCATTTCACTATCATTTTACACCTCCCCTGTTTCATTTCACTATCAATAATCACTGTAAGTTTTTTTCCCTTCCTATTCTGTATCACTCATTATTTTATTTTAAATTATATCACTTCTATAGCATTTATTCTTCTGGGTTTTTTTAAAAAATAAAATTAATAAATGTTATTGTTAAAAACAGAAAAAAACAGAGTATTTTATTGATTGTAAGCATGTTTGATTAAAATTATTGAGTAGAATGTAATTTTTTTTATTGTAAAGTTTTATTATTTTAAGTTTAAAAACTGTCATTGTATCAATCTGGGTATTTTTTAAAAAATTAATTAAGAATTTAAAATAAATACTTTTTGGTTATTGTTAAAAACAGAGGAAAAAATGATTGTATACATGATTAATTAAAATTATTGAGTAGAATGTAATTTGTTTTTTTGGTGTAACGTTTGATATTGAATTTGATCTTTAATGGGTATGTTTTATTTTTCAAATTTGAATGATTAATGTGAAAAAGTTTTCACCTTTATCTCATTATTCCTCTGTTTCAAAAAAAAAAAAGATGAATTTTTTGCTTCATGGTTTTCACTTGTCTCATTATTCTTGTATTGGTTTCTGGGATTTCAGATAGGTATAGTATTATTCTCTGTTGAGTACTCAAAATTTGATACTAAGATCAAAGAAAATGGAATTTTTCTGAATGGTTTTTTAGAAAATTAGGTTTAAAATGCATTGGGATTAGGGTTATTTTATGGCTATATTCTGAATCTTCACAATGCAACAAATTTTCATTTTCAAACAATGTGAATACTATATTATTTGTGCTGCATTTTTCTTTGAGATCTGTGCTGTTTAATTTTTGTTATACTATTGCTAAGTGTTTCTTAATGGAGTACTGATTTTTTGCAATATAATTGATTTTGGTTTAGAATTTATTCTAACTTAAAATTTGTAATTTTGACTCCAAATCAACTCAAAATTAGTGTATGTTTTGTGCCACAATCACATAGGGTTGAACGAAATCATGACGACACTGTGATTTTGTTCAAACGTAAATCGTTTTACATTCTAGTTACTTTTAACCTACGATTGTGTCCGATATGTATACAACATCGACAAATATTGATATTGACGTGTCTGTGTGTCTAATATTTGAGTGTGTGCTTAGCTTTCAACTAAAAATCAATTTGTTCAAAATCAATTTTTGTCCCAAAAAAGTGAAAAACACAATCTTATTTTTGCAAAAACAACATTTTGTGTAACTACAAACATAATCACATTGACATCTTATTTTATCCAACTTACCATGATACAAAAAATGTATGATGTATTTATTTATTTATTTTTGTTCCACAATGTTCCACTTATATTCTTAAATACAAAGGACTATTATTTCTGGCAAAATGTCCTTTTTATAGTTTCCATTCAGAGATTGAGTTTTTGCTTATTTCTTCTACAATTTTGTTGCCTTGTGTAGAGGGCTTATAGGCAAAGGATATTGATGGAGAGGGGACCCAACATTATTGTGGATATGAACAAAAACAAAGTGATTTCAAATTCTCAATTGATTTCTTCATGCATAAAAGGGTTTAAAGACAAGAACATCACCACCAACAACATGCCCTCCTGGCTTCTCACCAGCATTTCTGGTATGTATTTAATTCTTTCTACCGTACCTATATTAATTCTTCATGATGAAATTGTTTGAATGTGAACTAGAGAAATGTGGGGTTCTAAAGATATTTGAATAGTTCAATCTTTGTTTTTTACTAGTTGAATAGTTTAATCATATCATATAATATGAATACTCAAATAAATTCTTGACAAATTGTATGAAATAAATTGGTCCTTAAAAAAAATGATCCACTTTTAGTTTTGTTTGGTTTTGTAGTGCTCGTTACAGCCAAATGAAATTGCGGTAATGACATAACGCGACAATTGTTCTGGGCAGCCGTTTTTTGTTGTTCTGGACAGGTGTTTAAAAAAAACGGTTGCCCAGAACACGTATCGCGTTCTGTCATTACCACCATTTTATTTGGCTGTAATGAACATTACAAGACAAAAAAAAAAACTGAAAACGAGTCATTTAGGTTAATAATTCTCATAAGGGATTTTTTTTTGGCAAGGTCATTAAAAATAATCTATTCTTGAGGTACAACATTGTTTAAACTTCATTTTTCTTTTATCTTTAACCCTCCGATTGGTGTGTGAATTGGTTCTGGCAATTGGGAGGTCGGGCAAATTGTTCCAACCAATATTTGATATCGTATTCGTTTTAAACGATTTGTCTTTAACCAAAGTTTATTAACCATTTGAATTCAGATAAATAACTAATTTATGTTTAAACTTGATTGCTACATACAATTTTTTTTTTTTACAAATTCTTTACTAAATTGAATTTTTTTTCTCTTTCAATTAAAACCAAATAGGTGTCACTTTCTTTTAGACCAATTTGATGTCATATATATAGACTTTTTCATAAAAATATGTTATAGACCTATAGTATTAAATGAGAAATTTTTCTAAAGCTTGCCTTAAATTGAAAAAGAAAATTGTAACAATTGTATAGGGAATGAAAGTAAAGTGAAGAAATCTGAATTAAATGGAGTCACATGCATCTAGTGTGTTACAAGTTATTACAATTTTTTCTATCAATCATCAATGGGAAGAAGGGATGAGGAAGAAAGGAAGAGAATCCTCCATACTGTATGATACTGAAATGTCTCTTTCAACTGTCATCAAAAAACAAACGTCCAAGTCTTCTTTGGAAACAGCAATAACCGTACATCATTGTATACCATGTTACATTTTTACTCAACATACCATCTTGTCACGCGCTTCTCTTTACACGTGCCTAGATTGATATGAATTTAAAATTTAAAATATGAAGAGTACACAAGAATCATCACATCACTATATTATTATTATTTGATTAATGATATGCTGCAAGCATCCTTTCGTTAAGGAAAAACACATGACACTATCGTAAAATATATATTTGTATCTCGTCTTGAGATGTTGACACGTAAACACATGTAATAATATTTATGTGAAATGAAAATGATTGAATATAATCATACGAGTTGAAGAGGCATTGTTTTTTGATTCTTATATGTGTTAATTAATCTTGAATTTGAAGTGTTAGTGTTAAATTGACGGGTAATATAATTTGGTTATAGTATAGGGATTTGTCTAATGTTTATAAGTAATATTATATTGTCTTACATTATGCACAAATATGTTTGTTTATCATTCGATCAATAAATCACGTCATGATCTTATTCGATCCAATGATGTTATTTATATGATTTATAGATTCAATGAATTATGCATGATACAAAACATGTTTCATTTATTCAACATAAAATTAACCTATAATATAGTATTTTAAACCTTACCTACTATTGTTGTCCTACAATGTGTTTGTTTTAGATGTGAACCATGTCAAATGTGTGATTAATTGTTTGTTTATATTTAAAATAGATTGTTTATATATATGAGTAGTTTTTAACAAAGCTTAAAATACTGAAATAAGTTTAATTTAAGTGATTAATATTTTAAAATTTATTTGAAATAAAAATTCAAACATGTGCTAAGAAAAAGTTGGCATGGCATGTAAGAATCTTTTTCATAGGCTGCTATTGACAGGTCTCTACACCTATGATGGTGTCAATCTGTTTTCAAATTCCAGTCTCCAATCTGATTTCAACCAAGATTCCAAATCCATTGTCATTGTTCTGGCTCATACATCTATTGTCACTTTCTCACATAAAAACCTTTTGTTCCTTTCTTTAACCTTTGCCATAACTTTTTTACATATTTTTCAAAATTTGAAACCAATGAAGAGAACTTTTTATTATAGTTTTGGACCACATCAACATATTTGGTACTAACTTAACATGTTACATTAGACTATGTTCTGTATGTAACCGTTACAATTACACATTTCCCATTTTATCCTCATGTTATATGCACTTTATAATCTTAAACTTAAATTAATTTTTTAATCAAAAAATGTAAAGTTAGATAATATAAGACCTTTTAATTTAATCAAAAAATGTAAAGTTAGCACTTAGCACATGCATCTCAGGTGAAGTACATGATGCTGACATTTGCATTTAACAATAGAGACAAATTTAACTATAGTAGACTATGTATATCACTATACCTTTATGCCTAACCTATACTATTCTACAACATTGTTATTCAAATTTCATTTTCAATTTTCAAAATTAGTCCTGCATTATTATTTTTATTTATGTTATGTACTACCAGAATTATTAATGGTTTTTGTCAGTGTTCCCTTTTATTGTGTCTTTGTTTGGTGACATGTCACTTTCTTAAACTCAAATTTCTCATCAACCCTATTGAGATCTGGTCTATATTAACCTTCTTTTGGTATTCTCATTGGTACTATTATTATAAAGTGTTTTTTTCTTCATGGTTTTGAAGCTATGAAATTGAGTAAATCAGGTAAGAAAATAATAGTCTATTTTTAATGTTGTATTTTTATTTTTATGGTTTTGTACATATGGAACTGAATTAACCATGTAAGAATTTTTTTTTTTTTTTTTTTTTTTTTTTTTTTAATTAATTATTTTTAATATTTTTTTTTTTTTTTTTTTTTTTTTTTTTTTTTTTTTTTTTTAATATTAAAAAAAAATAAAAAATTAAAATTTTTTTTTTTTTTTTTTTTTGTTTTATTATTAATTAATTAATATTAATAGTTGTGTTTTTTATGTTTTTTTTCTTCATGGTTTTGAAGTTATGTAATTGAGTAATTTAGATAAGAAATAGTGTTTTTTTTAGTGTGGTATTTTTTATTGCACAATACTAATTCAAATGTGAACTTGGTTTTTTGATGGTGGTAGATTTGGAAGAAAGGATGAAAATGTTAGCAATTGGAACAAGTGAAGATGAAGAAGAAGGTGATACTTTTGCTGAAAGAGCAGAAACTTACTACCAAAAGAGACCTCAACTACTTTCACTTCTGCATGACTTGTACAATGGCTATGTGACTTTATCGGATCGTTATATACAGACACTTGCAAAGCATAAGCATCATAGTAGACACTCTTCACAAGTTTCAACTTTGGAAGAAGGTTTTTCTGATCAAGAAGAAGTTATTAGTGGTGTGAGTCAACTTGATTCGGATATCGAAAGTTCAATCTCTTATCAACAAATGTTGCCATTGATTAAGGGTTCCATGGTTGATGTTGATGCAATTGTAGCTGAGCTTGTGATGAAGAATGTTATGTGTGATTTTTTGGTTCATGAGGTTGGTGTCATGGAGAGAAAGTATTGCGAGTCTTCGAGGAAAAGTGAGTTACAGAAGAGTTTGCTTGAGGTGCTGGAATCTGAGAGACTTGTTTTGTTGAATGAGAATGCTGGTTTGAGCTATAGAGTTAATAGTTTGGTTGAAGAGAATAAAGAGCTTGCGTCCGAGTCGGTTTTCATCAAGAGAAAAGCCGGTGAGTTAGCTAAGTGTGTACTGAAGATGAGAGAGGATCATAGAGTTTATCTATTGCATAGGAAAATTGAAGATCTTCAAGGACAGATACATGGTTTGGAGAAGAGGAACAAGGAGTATTATGAGAGACTTTTGAGAAGAGAGAGTCAAGAAAATGGCGGTTGTATCGGCAACAAAGGGAAGAATGGCGGTGAAGGGATAGCTTTGGAAGTTCATGTTCAAATGGAGAAGCCTAGAAGGTTTAAATGGAAAGAAGAAGGAAATTCATCTAGGAAGAATTTTGCTGGGAAGAAAGGTCATAGTTTGTGGAAAAAGTTGAAGAACATGGACTTGCTGCTGTGTGGGACAAATCCAACTTGCGCTTGATCTTTATCAGACGGTTCAGATGTGGCCGACTACGTGCAATCACGTGGTTTTTAGTATTCACCAAAGATTTATATGTATACTTTTTGGCTCTTAACACTAGCACTAGTAGATTTCTAGGTTACTAAGCATGTGTTTGGTTTTGCGATAGACTCTAAACTCACGTCCAACCATGCTTTTGCTGCGATTTCTACGAAGCTATAAAATCAAGCTTTTTAAGCTATGGTGTATATTTTAATATGAACTCTAGCTAAGCCTTTTGATAAAACTAATTGTAGATTAGTTAACATCAGCTAGAGTCAATACTTTTGCCTCTAGTATTATAGCTGGTGGTCTAATTCTTGCTTTGTTGTTTTTGTTAAAAGCTTTGCTTAACAAGACTATGTAATGCATCATCAACAATGATATGTATGAAGTGATTAGCCTTAATGTTGAATGCACTTTTGTTTCAACTTTATAAATTTGAAACTTAATGGAAGTTAAATTTGTATTTTTACCATATCCGGATTGGTTTGAGCTGTTTGAAATGCTTTTTTTTATGGAGGTTTCATTTTCAAACAAAATGCATATTTCAATTTTCAACCATGTTTTGCATGAGCTAAGCAATTACATTTATTATGGACCATTGTTTTGGCTCATTTCAAATTATTATTGACCTTTGTTTTCAATTTTGAAATCTTATCAGGATAGACACCAAACATTTATTTTGAGGGTGAAACCATGTAGGAGTATGGTCAAACAGACGAAAATGGGTCCTCTCATGTTTATCTATAACGTCTCTCATGTGTTATCAATCTCACCTTTGAATAGACAAATGTGAGATGAGTTTTTAATATAGAAAACGGAGTAAAACAATCAATGGTGAAATTGGTAGCACATGAGAGAACTTTAAAAGAAAAAAAACCGAGATAAAACATACTTGAGAGAATTCATTGAGGTTCATAACACAATAATATGAAAATTATTAATGAAGTTTATTTAAGAGGTTAATGTTTTCTAATAAATATTCTTTCATAGTCGACCTCAACTCAAATTCCTACTTGTATTCTTAAAAGTTCCAATTATTTACAACTCAATGACTAGTTTTATATTGCACAAAGTGTTTTATAATGCACATATTTATTTTCACTATTAAATCAATAAATCTTACCATTAAAAACAAAATATGTTGAAGCTTTTTTGATCAAATGATGAAAAATAAACTTATGCGTACAGCCTATTTTATTTGTGTATCATATAATTAACCCAAAACAATATAATGATGACAACAAAAGTTAACACGATATGAGTACCTAATTTTATGAAACCAGTGTGATGTAAGCTTCCAATGTATGTTAATCATGTTTTTTTTTTTGTTTTGAGCAAGTTAATCATGTTGTTGGAAACGTTTTATAATTATTCTATGCTCATTTTCTTCAGATTGAAAGTCAAAAAGGGAGACAAAGTGTGTCTTCAATGTAACCAATGTTCATGCATGTGTAATCATGGTCTACTTTTGAGTTACTACTTCCATTAATGTGATAATGCAAAGGCAGAAATCCAATCCTTCTGTTTCAAATATAAACATAAAAAATATTCAAATATAAACATTAAAAATATCAAAATTGTTTTACTAATACTATAATTAATGCAGTTATTCTAAATTTACCCTCGAATTAATTTTTTTATTTTTTTACCATTGAGTACCTAATTATATAGGAATATGACTCATCTAAAGTGAGTAGTTAAAAATATTAATAATTAGGAGGATAAATTCAGAAGATCGGTTACATGGTTAGTTAGTTAGTTGGTAAGTTGATATTTCAACAAACTCGCGATTTATTATAATGTACTTGTAATATTTACCATTGATTTGTTAATCAATGCTAGTTCATACTACTTACTGTATGTTATAAAATTAATGTTCGTTTCAGAGGTTTCGGATCAAATCTTATGTTATTGTAATTTGTATAATTGAAATTGATGTAAGCTTGCAATGTGTGTTATCATGTTGTTGAAAAAGTTTCTTAATATTCTATGGCCATTTTCTTTAGAGTGAAATTCAAAGAGGGAGACAAAAATGGGTCTTCAATGTAACCAATGTTGAAGTGTAATCATGGACATGGTCTACCTTTGAGTAACTATCGCCATTAATGTGCTATATGCAAAGGCAGAAATGTAAACTGTCGGTGACAGTTTATGGTTGGGATGACTTCTTGATTTCAACAACTGGTCGGGTGGAAAAACAGTTTCATGTTGGTGATTTTCTTGGTAAGAGTAGAGTTTCACATTCATAAATGGATTGTGTTTGTTCATGCGTATGAACAAAGATACTTGTTTGAAGACTTTGAAGTGGGTGCTAAACACGATTTCGAGCAAAATGGCAGCATATATATTGTTGGATTTATCTCGATGAATATTTTTACAATATTAAAACTTTTCAATTTTTTTTTTACTAATAGATAATTAAAGATATTAAATGTTGAAATTGTACATTAATACGTGTGAAACAATCAACTTCGTCGCTTAGTATGAAATGGTGAAATAAGTTTATTGTTTCTCTAACATACTCCGCGCAACCAACAAAGGTTGAGTCTTATAGAAGCAATTTGTCTCCTATAAAGTGACGAACTAAAACTTGAATCCCTAATAAGAGGTGTCATATTTAGTGTTTCCAAAGTATCATTAATATGATTATATCTATTAAAAAGAACTAGTGAGAAACCTAAAATAAGAGTGTGTTATTTACAAAAGACTATCATCTTGATAAACTTGAAAAATTTGAGTGCAATTTCATTTTTTTTATGTAAATAAACATTACATTATGCTATGTTTGGATATGGGAAGTAGGAAAGAAATAATAAAAAGGTGCAAAGAAGTAGGAGAGAAGAGACAATAGTGAAAGTTGGGTAAGTTTTTAGGATGTATGGATTAAGAGAGAAAATAAATAAGTAAAAGAGGAAAACCAAAAGTAGAGTTCTTTGTTTTTTGATAAAATGGAAAAATAAATTAAAGAAAAGGCACATATGTTCCTATATTAAATAAATTAAAAAATACATATGGAAAAGTTGTATTGAAAATCTGGGGTAAAATTGGTATGTACAAAAATTAATATTCTACCTCATTTATGAATTGATAATGATTTATTTTTCATGGGTTCATTGTTCTTTTAAATCTCTCTCTCTCCCCACTATTTTTCATGGATTTAAATGGCACAAGTGTCTTAGCTTTGATCACACATAAGTTCACATAATAAATGAAATAGACAGGGACAATCTAAGTAAAAAGAAATTGATGGAACCTATAAAAATAATAATTAATGAATCACACAACAAATTCAAACTGAAAACAACCACTGTAAGATAGAATCCTCTACTTGTTTAGCACAGTCAATTTCACCTATTACAAGGGTTAAAATACAAATACAGTAGAGTACTAATTTAAGGTAAAAAACACTTGTTTATGTGTATAAATAAGATTAAAATAAAATAAAATTAATGTACATAAACTTTTTGGATTTGGAAATTTTCCCCTACAAAGCAAATGCTAGCATCACAAGGCATACAATCTTGTTGAAAAATTATGAACTTACCCCCTATATTGAAAGTGTCCTTCATTAAGGGTGAGTATGTAGGGTTATACTTGTGTTAATCACGTGTTTTTGTTTCATCATTGTTGTTCTTGTCGGTAACGACATTTAACTTCTTCTCCCTCTAGAAACTTCTCCACGGCATCCGAAGGAAGACCGATCATCTCTAATGTTTTTTCCCATACTTCATGTGATGTTTGAAGATTGTGTGCTTCTTCTGACGCATTTGCAGGACGACAATCATGAGAAATATACGGACAAACAGGCCATTCATCTGATTTCAACAATTCACAATACTCTGAAACTTGAGGATCAGTTGCTGCAAAAAGAGTACTCCTAGAACCTGCATTGCAGCAAAATTGATGTATCAACTAGCATGAAGAGACAAAACTCAATATTCTTAAGTACTTCTAGAACCAAAACACTTCAAATCAGTGTCTTCAATCACGGAAAATAGCGGTTTGTTCAAATTTCGCAATGGTCCGGTGCTATAGCGTTGCTATAGCCACTAATCAACAACACTTTATTGTACTAAATCACATATCGTGAAACAATAGCGGTTTGATTAAAATCTGCTATGCTATTATATAGCGGTTATTCATTGCTATAGTGCCGCTATATATCTACTATTTGACAAAACTGCTTGAAATACTAAAAATTTGGTATATTATTGAATTATGATGTGAAGGAACAGTAAAAATATATATAAACACAATGTTTGAGAGAGATAACAGTTGTATCTACTCTATTTATTGGAACAATCAGATCAAGAATAAAAGAAAAGAAGGAATAAATTAGGAAATATCAATTACATTCAACAAAAGCAATGAATAAACATACCTTCTTGAGCATTAAAGATGAAGTAAGGTATCAAATGATATCCAGTTTGAACAGATTTTGGAAGATCCCTTGCCTGCATAGATGAAGTTGAAACTATTAGCAACGTAGAAATCTTAACAATGCAGTAAAAGTAAACCAGCGAATCAATAACTAAAAGTCCAAATGTTTAAAATTACAATTTCTCCACATTCACCAGAAATTATATGGTAAAATTATCCAAACAAGATGAAATTGCTTAGAGGGCCAAACTCTAAAACAAATAGGCGCTTAGCAGAATAGCCTTTTAAACCAATACACAAAATGTGAGAACTATGAAATATACCATTTTGCCTCGGTTATTAATCGGACATGGTTTTAGATACACCTAATTAGTTCTATTTAACTAACCTTGTGTTTCATATATCCTCTTCAATCTAATTGACACTCTTAATTTTCATTTATCTACTTTTTGCCAAACATATACATTTAAAAATAATATTAATCCTAGAAAACAAGCTAACTGAGAGTACAAGTTAGATTAAAGCTCAATCTAACAATAGAGATAGTGATAACAAAAGCATCATTTAGTATGCGCTTGAAATTAATCGAATGCAAACTAATTATTATAGGCATTCCAATTTCTATATATAACTAACCATAGTTAAAAAATCAATTACATTTCTAATATTTAAAACAAACATTCAGAGGGCCGGATATCCAATTGAAAACTAAATTAAACATTGAATTAAGTTTCCCTATATTTCTAAATCCTAGGAATAAAATGATAGAAGTTACAGCAGTACTCGTTCGACCCAGGAACAGATGTACAATTGTTTGTTTCAAAATACTTACAACATTGGTCTGGACAATTCCAGGTGATACGCATAATACACTGATACCAGCTTCAGCAGGCAGTCGCTTAAAAAGAACACTGCTGAACATAACCTGCAATAAAAACACAAACCACTTTTTCATTCACAACTTCAAGATAAAAGTAAACCAAGCAATTCATTTTCAAGTGATAACATAGTTTGACCAGTAACAATCAATTTTTGACGTTGATACTGACAACAAACTTTAACAGCTGATAAAGTAGAAGAAATAAAGGAAGAAAACAACAAATTGAGTCCATTTAAAAGGAAAGAACAACAACAAACAAGATGCAATTATACCAAGGAAAGTTAGGAAACCCATAAACCAAAGTGGAAGGTGTATTATACTCAGTTATTTTATTAATAAAAGGAAGTCACCAATTCTGAGCGCAGGTTTATCCACAGTCCTATTGCTGCTGCTGCTTTTGTATCATGCATATCAACGTGATACAATTTCTTTTTAATGCATAATTGTTTTGTAATTGGTTATCCTAGAGTTTTTGTACACTATACTTTATAAACAAAAGAAAATATCAAACAATTTATTACATGCTTGCTTTCATTTTTCATTCTTTGAAATATAATTTGCAAGGACAATATTAGCTATACAGCACCGAAGTTCAGTTTTCAGACATGTTCGGTGTCCGACACGTGATAGTGTCTGGCATGTGTTGGTGTTGACACCAACATGAAACCGACACAAGGTTACATTCAATCACTTCAATTTTCTCAACTCATTACCGATGTCTACATGTTGGTTTCTGTCTAATGTCGATGTTTGTGTCAATGCTTCATAGAATATTCGTAATAATTAAATGGTCCAAACGATACAATGGTATTCAACAAAATTATTCCTTTTTTTAGCATAAACCCTGTAAGTTGAACAGTGCATATAACTTCAACAAAAGAAATAAATAATTATATACATAACTTCATTAGAAAAAAGTACTTATTAGTGAAGAGGCTTTGAGCTGTCATCAAAAAGTTCAATGAGGAAGTATACCTGTGCTAACTTGCTGCTTGAGTATCCCACCCGACTAGAAAATTTTCTTTTGCCAGATGTGAGATTCATGTCTTCAGTATCAACAAAGCCAATATGATGCATCTACAGCAAAAAGAAAATCAAAATGAAAGAAAACTTTGATGTGTCAGGTCACATCCTATGTACAATTGTAAATTTTAGTGTTCAAATAGCAAGAAACTTACAATGGAATTCACATTCACAATTCGACTAGGAGAGCCCCTAATAAGGGATGGCAAAAGAAGTATTGAAAGCAAAGCAGGAGCAAGATGATTCACTTGCATGTGTTCTTCATAACCATCTTTTGAAAACTTTTGTGGTTCTGAGTAAGAGCAAAAACAACTGAGAGGGTAAGTTACAATTGTATTCAGATTCAGTGAGAACTAATCCTGATAATGTAGTTACCGAAAAAAGATGAAAACAGTTTAATTTTTTTCAATAGAAGTATATAGAACCAGTTCCTCTCAAAAAAAAAAGGTTATAGAACCAGTACTTAGTACCGTCACTGATTCAGAATTCAAAATGATAGACAAAAGATAGGCCAAAATTCATCAACAACATATGAAATACCAACCTCCGATGGAAAAAATGCCAGCGTTATTAATGAGAACGTGCAAAGGTGTTGCGCGTGCATTCCAAGCTTCAGCAAACCTTGCAACAGAATCCAATGAGAGAAGATCTACCTCCATCACCTTGACAGGCCAAAATGAAAAGTTAGTGAACACAAGTAATTCCGAATCATGCGTATGAACTAAAAGTCTAAAACTCATATTGAAATAAAAAACTAGTCAACCAAAAATTATCTCTTGAGCATCATGCAAAAATCACTTAGCGAGAAACAAAACTAAGCTAATTCAAATACACGAACCAACACACAAAGTTGCCTTAGAGTCAGATTGTACAAAACAGGCTGTCAAATTCAAAATGACAGTTTAATGTGCCTTACACAGTACTGAGTAATGGATATACAAGTTAAAGTTATGGATATAATAAAAATCATTCATGTATTTTCACCCAATAGATTAGGCTTTTCTGATACTTAGTTCACGACATGGTATTAAAGCCTATTCTTGCCACCACATTCTTCAAAAAAAAGTTAAGTTTCAGCAAAAGATAGGCATGCATTTTCCACACTTCAAGTCTAGAGGGATCTGAGTGAGAAGGCGAGTTAAAAATATAATATAAAATCATCAATTTGTTTATACCCAACTTCCTAAGTTTTTGAGATAGTTGGTTCATGCTAGATACCTCAACATTGAGCGCCATACCCAATCCCAATCCGTCAGACTCAATCTGCCACTTCTGGATCAACTCATTAGCCCGCTTTGCGTTCCTCACAGCCATAACAACATGTGCCCCTGATTCTGCCAATTGCCTGCATAATGGAGAGAGAAACATTACCCCCAAAAAAACTTGTCAAACTCCACAACTTAAACACATTTTCAAACCTACATATCCGACTCCTATAAGTCTTCATCACTTGAGATTTATTAAAGATGAATATTACAAATAACAAATCATCACGACAAATATTGATTTTCTCAATCACTTTAGAGGAGCCAAATTCCAAACGGACCTGGCTCCACTAAAAAGATCAACTAAAAATACAAGACATTAAACATCATTATTTATGATTTCAAACAAAAAAAAGTTAAAAACACAGTACAAAACATATTACAAGTGAAGAAAACATAGTAAAGCATGCCTAGTTGACTACTTCGACTTGCAAGTGAGAAAAACACATTGCAAAAACATCAAACATCATTAATGATTTCAAACAAAAAAGTAAAACACCATTTATGTTGGAAGTAATTAAATCAAGTAGCATGCAGAAGATTATAGATGACTTGAAGTTATTCTTCCTTATTAAGCAAGTCCATGATTGGAGCAAAGGAAAAGTAATTGCAGACACCTTTCAAAATTATGCAGCACCGTTTTGATTTTTCTATTTAACATATAAGAATTCATTTTCTTAGCAATTAAGTATAGGTGCAGTAGTTTTTCTATAAATGGGTATACATATGAATTGTTTCGTATTGAATCAATTAAGTCGAAAGACATTGTTGCAATTACAGAGCTCTTCCTCTGTCTCGCTACTCTCCGCGTGTGTGTGTGTGGTGTGAATTTTGTTTAGTTATTAAACTGACATCAAAATATGATTTATGATAGAATATTCTGGCGTTATTTGATACATGTAAACGACCCTTCTTAGTGAGAGATAATAAGACTTGGTTGTTGTTGTATTATACTGATATCAATATCAAATTTATGATCCACTTCAATGAAGAACCATAAATGTCCCTCCTTTCCAACATACTACCTATAACAACAACTACATAAATAGCACTGCCCCCACTTCACAAAATCACCCATTTCTCCCTAATCAATAAAAAACCACTGTCCCCAGTTACAAAGGTCTAATTTTTTCAATCAAAAACAAAACTCCATTATTAATATTTAATCATATAATTACCCTAAACTCTAGTGTGGCAGATAACAAACTCTGTATCTTGTGTAACTGTCAAAACAAATTCAGTTATCACCATAACCACCTGAACTACCTGACTGACATTTGTCAGCCACCCCTCTCCCCCTAAACCGGCTATAGCTGGTTACGAACAAGTCTATTGCTCTCCATTGCAACTGTAACTGAATGCATTCAATCAAAATCAGTTCAGTAGCATTCTATATTCTCTCTCAAATCTCGCTATGAACCTAGTGTTTCTATAATTCTATCATACCCAAAAAACAACGCCTACCCAAATTACAAAAATCAAAATTTTCAATCAAAAACAAAACCTCATAATGAAAATTCAATCATTTCTGCACAATTATCCAAAAAAAACCCCTACCCACTTTCCAAATTCACCCATTTCACCATAATCAATCAACAACAACCTCCCCAAGTTACAAAGATCGTTTTCTTTCAATCAAAAACAAAACCCCATAATTCATATCCAATCAAAAAACCAAAAATTGATCATAAAAAACAAAAGGGTACCTTGCAATTTCAATACCAATGCCACAAACCCAACTTACAAAGATCAAATTTTTTCAATCAACAACAAAACCCCACAAATAATATCAAATCAAAAACCAAAAATTGATCAGAAAAAACAAAAGGGCAGTAGTACCTTGCAATTTCAAGACCAATGCCACTAGTGGAACCAGTAACAATACAAGTGAGATCATTGATTGGTGGTAATGGCATAGGGTTATGTAAATGACTTGCCGTGATTCGTTGGAATAGAAATTCGTAGAATAAATTGAACCATCCTCTTAACCATTCTATCCAACCCAAACATTGCTTCTTTTTCTTCTTCAACAATGGTTCGTTGCTTGAAGAAGATGTTGCTGTCGTTGTTGTTGTTATTGCCATGTTTGTGTGAGAATTGAGAGAGAATCTGAGATCTTTGTCTTTAGTAGGAAACAAGAGAGTGTGTTTGAGATTCGTTGAGTTAACTCGTTCAGGCTTTTAAGTTCTGGTAATTCGAAGTTCAATTAATCAGTGATTTAAAACTTCACTCAGGTTAGTTTGATAAAGCTGGTTTGAGATTTTGGGATATGCTTTTTTTCGATTTGATTTTTTTGGTGTTAATTTAGATGAAATAGTTTGACTTTTTAAAAAAAAAAAGGGTAAATACTTCTTTTCGTCCGGTAATATTAGCGAATTTCGGTTTTAGTCCCTGTAAAAAAAAAGATTTAGATTTTGTCCCTGTAATTTCATATTCTTCCACTTTTGGTACCTCATTTCACCACGTCAGCAGAATCTGCATACATGACACGTAAAATGAGGGACCAAAAGTGGAGAAATCTGAAATTACAGGGACCAAAAGTGGGAGGAATTTGAAATCACAGGGATGTAATTTATGCAGATTCTGTTGACGTGATGAAAGCAGAGACCAAAAGTGGAACAATCTGAAATTACAGGGACAAAATCTAAATCTTTTTTCAAAATATACAAATATAATTGATTCACTATTTCATCTAATTACCTAGTTTCCAAAGATTTAGATCATTGATCGGTGGTAATGGCATAGGGTTATGTAAATGACCTTTTTTTTGGTCATTCACAATTTTTTTAGGGCCAATTAAGTCTTTGATGAAAAATAATAGTACTAAATTAGTCTTTAGCATTTTTATATAAAGGACAAATTAGTCTCTGACTCGTTGTAACAAAGTGACTATTTTGTACTCAATATAAAAGTATCAAAGACTAATTCAGGTGACTAGATTGGTGCGCAATAAATTACGGGGACCAAAATGTGTTTTCAGTCATAATGATTTTTAGAGGGCTAAATTGTGTAGAACAATGTTAGTGTTAAGAGAACCGAGTGTACTATGCTTGCTTTTGGAGGGGATGAATTGGTATGCGATTAGCAGGATGGTTTGATGACGATGTTAATATATTATGTTTCATGTTTGATGTTTTTTTTATCATGCAACAAGTTTAGTTTTGTCAATCTTACTTTATTTGAATAAATATAGCTTATTTGTTTTCTTTCTTATCATTTAGAGATGGCTGATGCTCATGATACCGATTAGAACATTGAGATGTGGAAAATCAAGAACTTGATCAAGGATCTTCAAGATGCAAGAAGAAATGGGACGAGTATGATTTCTCTTATCATGCCGCCGCGCGATCAAATAGCTCGTGTTTCCAAGATGCTTGTCAATGAGTTTGGACTGCTTCTACATAAAAAATAGGGTGAATCGACAGTCTGTTCTTGATGCAATCACTTCTGCTCAACAGAGGCTTAAGCTTTACAAAAAGGTTCCTCCAAATGTGCTTGTTTTGTATAGTGGCACAATTGAGAAGAATGATCGGAAGGAGAAAATGGAGATAAGAGATTTTGAACCATATAGACCTATCAACGTGTCTCTATATCTTTGTGACAACAAGTTTCACACTGAAGCTTTAAATGAGCTCCTCGAATCTGATGAAAAGAATGGATTTATTGTCATGGATGGTAATGGCACATTGTTCGGGACCTTGAGTGGTAATACAAGAGAGGTGCTTCACAAGTTCAGTGTCGATCTTCCAAAGAAACATGGAAGAGGAGGGAAATCCGCCCTGCGTTTTGCTCGTCTTCGCATGGAGAAGCGCCATAACTATGTGAGGAAGATTGCCGAGCTGGTAACCCCGTTTTACATCAATCCTGCTACCAGCCAGCCTAATGTTTCTGGATTAATTCTTGCCAGTTCTGCTGATTTCAAAACTGAGCTTAGCAAGTCAGATATGTTTGATCTCTGTCTTCAAGCAAAAATAGTTAATGTTGTCGATGTATCTTATGGAGGGGAGAATGGGTTCAATGAGGCTATTAAACTATCATCTGAAAGTTCTGTCGATGTATCTTATGCCCTTACTTGTTCCCCCAACGCTCCATCTCTGGCACTACAAATTTCAGCATCATCGCTGGCAACAGCTGGTGAAAATCTGTCACTTCCTAGTAAGTTTTAATCTATTATTGTTATGTTATTTCTTATTCTTTTGCCCAACATCTGTCTAAGTTTTGCTGTTCTGTGCCATTTAGTTCCTCGGCTATCTGCTTGTATTCAGAATGGCGAAAAGAAAGTCATATTCCCGAAAGAACACAAACTAGCATCAACAAAGGTCGGTCAGTCCTCATGATAAACGACATAATATCTGTTTGCATAGCTCTCTCTTTCTATGCTTTGTAAGATAACAATGTTATATTTTATATATAAATTGAAAATTCTTGTGTATTGCAGTCTCTGTTGAATCTGTTTGTCGAAGTAACCCAGCAAAGCTTTGATGAAGAAGCAGCTTGCTCGCTAAGTTATCAAGGTGCATTTACTTTTACCTTAGCTTTTTCCATTGAATGTGTTCAGTGTTTGATAGTGAATAGCAAACGATTTCATGCTTATAATTTGCAATGGAAAGAAACTAGCTAGTTTCTTTGTGTTTTGCTATAATCATTTCTACCAACTTATAATTTACCTGCTGATATTAATTTCTATATAGTTATACATAAGATAGTTTTTTCTGGAGAAGCACCAATATTCCATGACTAAATGCAATGAGGCACTTCTAGTGTCTATTCCTTAACTCAGTCGAAAAATGTTTAACATGGTTTTGTAGGTGAACGAGATAGTTCGTTGTATGTGTTTGTTCAAGGATAATCGAGCCTATACACGACGCATCAAAGCTCGTGTCGCTGAACCTTTGAGCCTCAATCATGCTTTTGGAACTTTGCTACATTGGAACATATTCTTTGTTTTAATATTATTGGTACTGTGCTCGTGGTTTGCTTATATTATTAGTAGTATGGATTTCTTAGTCGTGTGATTTTATGAAAACTTCAGTTGGTTATTATTAAAATAAATTTATATTGACATCACTGCCCTGTTTTTACCTTGAAGTACTTCTGGAATGCTTTGAGTATCATTTTAAAAACTCACCTAGTGACCTTAGTAATATAAAACCCTAAGATTAAAGGAATGATGATATCTTATGCTATCTTAATGATTCACATGAATTGGTTACTTAAATGAATTTTCTTCTGCATTTTGGTTGCAATAAGAATGGATCATTAAGAAATCTTGGAAAAGATCATAAAACAATTTAGACAAATTCACCGATTCATAGCATACATAAATTCATGGTAGTTCACTGAAGTAGAAAAAAATATCGTAATTGAAAAATTTACTACGTGAACTAAATTCACTTACACCAACGTAAATTGAGTTCGTGTTAAAATTATATATAATATACATGTTAAACCCAGATTAAGTAAGTGTTAATTCATATGTGACAAAGGGCATCTTCGGTATAATGATAAGATACGAATCAAATTTGGGTGTAATCAGATGTTTTACGGGTGTAACTAAAAAAACTCAAATATGTTGGCGGTATTTTGTAGTGGAAGAAACGGTTGGGAATTTGAAATCACTCATACATCAGACACGAAAGCGACCATTTAACACTTTAATGGAAAGAGTTTCTTACATCTCTATTTTTTGTTAATAGTTCTCATTTCAGCTTTGTTTTTAGTTCTTTCCTATGAAGAACTGATATAGACATCACACACTACCCAGATATTGACATGTCGATACTGATAATAATTTTAGATTATGACATATGTAATCACATGTGTTGGTGTCATTTCGGTGTCAGACACTTACAAATGTCAGACACACCTTAGATTGAAGCTTAGGTGCTACAGATCACACAAAAAATCGAACAATATGAACTACAAACACTTTTAAGTGTCAAATTAAATAACTTTATTTTCTTCTCTAGTTCTCTTTATACATCTTCTTCCCTTTCTTCCCTTCATCTAAAAATACAGGTCTAGAAATGTCTGAGAGGCTTGTATGAGAAGGTGTGACTTTGAAGCGAAGGGGGTGAAGGTGTGGATAGCATTTTCATTTTCCACCCATAATGAGTGAAAGTAGAGAGTGAAAACAGATATAACAACCTAAAAAGAAAAGTTTTCTTGTTGCTATGTTATTTCTGTTACAGTTCTGTTTATTTTTTCCTGATATAAAACAAATCAGTGAAATGAGAACAGTCATTTCACTAAGGTTACTAAGATTTGCTTGGTGCATCATGTAGCAAGACAAAACCCACAACATGAAGACATATTTATGCAAATATAAAATGATAAAAGGAGTGGCTTGTCAGTGACAGAATCAGTGCTCAATTTATCTTCATGTTATGATGTCCATGCACAAACTACTAAACTAGCATCACTTAAAAGGAAGAATGACTTCATAGTCATTAATTAAAAGGCACCATCTTACAATGTCATGCAAATTATGAAATGAGAATAATTTCCCATACCTTAGTAGACCTGCATGTACCTTCCAACCAATTTTTCAAATTTGAATACAGTTAAGTGAATGTTTCCAATGAACATTCTCCTATCAATGCGACCATTTTTTTAATTTGTCAGGAATACTGATATGCAAGCAACAATACTTCACTACAATTTCTCCTATCTCTACGCCTTAAGAGTACCAATCAGAAATCAAGTCCAACATTTAAAAAAGCATTTGACAAAACAGAAAAACTAGACAGATTTGCCGATAATAAGCTGGAATATACTCTCAAGCTCCTTCAGATGATTCTCAAGAACATCTATTTCACTATGCTGGTTACTTTCAAGCAAATGTGTGGCATTTGTGATTGCAGAATTGATCTTGTCATTCTCCTGAGAGGAGAGCCTTAGATTAATATCAAAGTAATCTAATGCATTCATTACATTGGCTTTCCTTAGAAATTTTTCATCTTCAACACGGTAATTCTCAGCTTCTATGATCATTTCTTTAATTTCTTTGGACGACAATCTTTCTTTGTCATTAGTTATTGTAATCTCATTCTTACTACCAGTGGATTTTTCATTAGCAGAAACGATTAGGATACCATTTTCATCGATAGAAAAGCATACCTCGAAAGGGTGACCGCGAGGAGCATATGGGAGACCAAAAAGACAAAAAAAACCAAGTAGATTGTTGTCACTAGCTCTTGATCTCTCACCTTCACAAACATTAATGGCAACAACAGCTTGGTTATCAACCGTTGTTTCATAAACTTTTGTTTTGTTGATAGGAATGTTGGTGTTTCTCGTAATTACCACATCCATGATATCTCCTTTAAGAGAGATACCAAGAGACAAAGGTGCAACATCTAGCAGCACCAAGTTTGGAACATTTTTAAAGCCTTCACTCAATAAAGCAGCTTGCACAGCTGCACCATAAGCAACCGCCTCATCAGGGTTGATGCTCTTGCACAAATCCTTTCCCTTAAAAAATTCCTGCAATAGCTGTTGCACTTTTGGAATTCTAGAGGAGCCACCAACTAGGACAACATCATGTATAGCATTCTTGTCCATCTTAGCATCAATAAGACAACTCTCAACAGTTTCCAAACACTCGTTGAAAAGATCCATATTGATTTCCTCAAACTTAGCACGAGTAATTGATGAAAAGAAGTCAATGCCTTGAAATAAAGAATCTACCTCAATGGTCGTGACAACAGCAAAAGATAGTGTCCTTTTTGCTCTCTCGCAAGCTGTTCTTAACCTCCTTAAGGCTCTTGAGTTCCCAGTAATGTCCACCTTGTTCTTCTTCTTAAACTCTTGTGCAAAGTAGTTCACCATCCTATTATCAAAGTCTTCTCCCCCAAGGTGAGTGTTTCCAGCGGTGGCCTTAACTTGGAAGACTTTATCCTTGATTGTAAGGAGAGAAACATCAAAAGTCCCACCACCCAGGTCAAAGATAAAAGTATTTCGTTCTCCCGCACAGTTAGTTCTCTTGTCGAGGCCATATGCAATAGCTGCAGCAGTGGGCTCATTGATTATCCGCATAACATTAAGTCCAGCAATGGCACCAGCATCGATGGTGGCTTTCCGCTGAGAATCATTGAAATAAGCAGGCACAGTAACAACTGCATTCTTGACAGGCAATTCCAAAAATGTCTCCGCAGTCTCGCGCATCTTTGTGAGAACCATAGACGAGATTTCCTCGGCACATAGGTGCTTCTCCTGATCCTTGTACTTAACAGAAATCATGGGTTTGTCGTTGACACCAGCAATGACCTTGAACGGCCACAACATTATATCATTTTGAACAACAGGATCCCTAAACTTCCTGCCAATTAACCTCTTAGCATCTGTCAAAATAAAATTGATAGTAAATTCTCATCATTTATTTGTCCAACTGACATACCAATAGTCCAATACAATGCAACAAAAACACAAAGGAATACAAAATAGAACTATACCAAAAACAGTGTTTTCAGGGTTGGTGGCAGCTTGATTCTTAGCAGCATCACCAATCAACCTTTGATCATCAGTGAAAGCAACAAAAGAAGGTGTGGTTTTGTTGCCTTGATCATTGTGAATAATCTCAACTCTATTATGTTCATCAAGCCACACAGCAACACACGAATACGTTGTTCCAAGGTCAATTCCCACAGCACATCCTTCGTATTTTTTTGCCATTATCTTTCAAGGAAGCTGTACAATCAAGATTAAGACTCAAGAAGCATAACGTTTTAGGTTTTGTTATCAGACTACAAAAACCCTTTCTTAGAAAGGAGAAATGGGTTTGTTCTCCTCTTTCTCATTTTCAAGTAATATCTTGATAGAGATTCAAGAGGATAAATGACTAGTAAAGGAAAAATCTAGCACCTACACTTCTAATCGAACATATGTCCAAGATATGTCAGTGTCCGACACGGAAACAACACCAACAAATGTGATTACATATGTCATAATCTAAAATTACTATCAGTTCTGACATGACAATATCCGTGTCGTGTCTATGTCAATGCTTCGTAAAAAGAGCTAAAAACAATCGTGTCTGTGTTTCATAGGAAAGAACTAAAAACAAAGCTGAAATGAGAACTATGAATGAACAAGAAAGAAAAAAACAAGAGATTTAAGAACCTTTTAGTGTAGTGAAGCGTGAATGAAGAACAAAAGTTTCAGTCTATTTTTCTTCTTGTTTTTGCTTTTGTTTTGGAAAACACGATCGTCGATTGTCCGTGATAAGCGTGATGACACTGTACTGATTTCGAATTCCCAACCGTTTCATCTTCCACTACAAGCTACCGTCAACATTTTTATATTTTCATTTTTCTTTGTCAAGTAGCATAGTGCTATAACTCAGTTTAATCGTGGAGAAATGGAAGTGGAGTTTCTAAGGTTCGAATCCGGCCTGCATATAATATGCAATATCACAAAGATTATATTTTCATTTTTTAATATTTGTGTCCTTTAAACAAGGTTAAATATGTTTTTGATATTATAAATATGTCGGTTTTTTGTTTTATTCCTTTTTAAAATTTTCTTTTAACTTTTAGTCTATAATTTTTTTTTTCATATTCACCGTTGGTCATTCCTTCACAATAAACTCATATGAAGAATTTTTTTTAGAAAAATTCATAATATTATACGAATCTCAGAATTTTTTAACAAAACATAAATTTAATATGAATTTTTATATTTTTGACAGTTAAAAATTCATATTTAATTTGTTTTTTGTTAAAAGAATTCTAATTTTGTTTGGGATTTTTTTTTACAATATTATCTGCACAATTTCATTAAAAAAATATAAAAATTAACTTAAAAATAGGGACTAAAACTAGTGATTGTAAATTTTATAGGGACTAAAAGTTGAAGGAAAATTTTAGAGAGACTAAAATTAAAAGTTGGTATATTTATAAGAACCGAAAATATATTTAACCCTTTAAAGAAACATGGGTGAATTTTATATTTTTAAGGATCATGCTAACTAGTCATTTGAAAAACTACTTAAAGAAAACAAAAGTAGAAAGTTTTAGATTAAAAAGAATACTCTTTACATTTTTAAGAATTTGACTATACAAGTTCAATTTTTTTTACTATATTGTACTTTTTAACCGGGTAAAGATCATCTCCATTTGGTATAATAAATGGAGGATGCAATTTGGAGAGAGATAGACATATAAAATGGATAGTGGGTCCTACTATTAAGTGGGTCCCACCATCATTAATTACTTTTTAGTTTTTCGAATTTTGTGCAATGTTCATATCAATTGAGTTAAACTAATGAGATTCACTTATTTAACATAATTATGCATATACATAATTGAGATTTGTTATTTAAACAACTAATTACATGACAACATATGAGACAACCCATAGATTTAGAAAGAAAAATAGTTATTGACACGAAAACCAAAACAATACTAATACTAAGAGAAAATCATAATGTGAGTATGAGAGAAAATTGTAACAAATTGATTGTACAAAATGATCAAATACTTTAATTGATTTTTATTGAATATTTATTTAAAACAATTTTTTATTTCAACTTTTGTTTTTTTTTTTACAAGAATTTGAAAGTTTTTATATTGAAAAACTTATATAACAAGAGCTATTTTTTTTTTGTTCGGATAACAAGAGCTATTTTTTTACGGCTATAATAAGAACTAAAACACTATAAAAATCATTTAAAAAACAAAACTGCAATAACGCGTATTTTATTTCCTCAAAAATCTAATAAAGCCCAAGATACATTTCTGACTTTTCTACACAATAAAAGAAGAAGTTGGGCCAAACACATTTCTTGAGAAGCACTTAATATAAAAAGTTGCTTATTTTTCTAGTGTAAAATACACAAATAAAGTAGTTTTGCTAAAGTTGTTGAAACCAACTTCTAGAAGTTCTTGGCAACTTTTTTCTATGTATTCCCCTTCGAATCCTATTGAGCACGTTTTATTTTTCATTTTAATTGATTTTTCAGACGGCATGCATGTGCTCTTCAATTGCTAATTGCTATGTATTATTTTTTGTTTGTTTTTACATTTATTTTTGTTAATTGCTATAATTTGTTTATGTTAAAAAATGGTTATCTTCTATTAACCGTATTAATAAATTAGTTATAAAAAACTACTATTCACAATTTGGTATCCTCGTACTTTTCATTGACAATGGTATTCTATTATTATTATTTTTAAGAAATACTATGATGTAAATTTAAAGGTCCATTATTTATATATTTAATCAAGCTTTTTTTTGTAGGTCATAAAGAATTATTTATTTAGGCCTTTTAATATAATTTACATTATCATAAAAAGATTTCTATTTTCTAAAATATTTTACTGAACGTTCAAATATAATAAATTATATGTTTTAAAATTAATTTTTTTTATATTGTTTAGTAATATATACAAGGAATTTTTTCTTTCATTTTTAAATATTTTAATAGTTATTAGATCTTAACAAGGCATTTTCATCCAAAAAAATAATAATCATAAATGAGGTAATCGTTTATGAAATATCTTCAAAAATTACTTAAAATCATAATGTATGAATTTTTATATATCTTATTCACCTCTTTATCTATAATATTTTTTAAAAACATTGTTTCATTTTCCCCTAAAAAAATGATTGGTTCTTTTAAATATATTTATTTATTTATCATAATTTCTTTTGAAATATGAACTTTCTTAAAATAAATTTATTTTAAATAATAATATTATCAAACATTTGAACATAAAATAGATTTTCAAATAAAAAACAGCATTTACCAAACAACTTTAACTTTATTTCTAAAACTCATATTTTTAACTTTAAGTTTAAAGTAGCTTCTATGCCTCAAAAAAGTTGGGCCAAACGCACCCTTATTAAGTCACAATAAGCCAAGAAAATTGCTCTTCTCCCATATAAATTGCTCACTTCCATACAAATTGACGAAAATACCATTTACGTGACTTAAATCACGTCGGTATAATACTCAATGTGACTTAAGTCACGTTGAAATCGTGAGTTAACTCATGCTCGTTCTAGGTCAACGTGACTTAACTCACGTAGGTTGTAGGTCAGCGTGAGTTAAGTCACGTTCTGCCTGTATCCAGTTGCAGAACAACACAATTGGCTTTTTTTTTCCTTCCTATTTTAGTCTTAGACATTTTTATACAAAGGACAAATTAGTCTCTGACTCAATGTAACAAAGTGACTCATCACTTTTTTGGAGACTATTTTGTACTCGGTATAAGAATGTCAGAGACTAATTTGGTTAGTATTTATTGTCGGGGACTAAATTGGGCCATGAGAAACTATGAGGGACTAAAATGTGTTTGCAGTCATAATGAATTTTAGAGGGCTAAATTGTGTAGAACAATGTTTGTGTTAACCGAACCAAGTGTACTATGTAGGAAATTTAGGTCTTAATAAAAACATATTTCATAAAACATGTTAAACAATTATGAGTCAATAGCGGAAGCAAACAAAACATTGAACATGATTATGATCGGATCTACAACATGTTTGATTTATCAAGGATATTAAAAATTAAGTATAAGAAATACCTGGATAAAGCTCTCATGGCAGCCCTCTCAACTACAACAATAAACATAGAGGAGTGATCAGAAACAAACAGAAGGTGTTAGCGGCGGCTGATTTGGTTCTTCCTCAACCGGTACCTTTATGCCTCAAGTTCTCTTCATATGGGGAGAAGAGAGAGTTTTGCCATGTTCGGTGTATTGGGGATCATAGCCTCTTTTATATTGGATGGCCATTAGGGTTTCCCATTATTCCGTTAATGGGCCATCCGGACATCCACTCATTGAGTCCATTTCAACTAATTAAATATTTAATTAATTATCTAATTAAAAATCTAATAGTCTTATTACTTAATTTGATAACTAATCAATTAAGGCTCACAACTGATAAATAGTTAATATAATTATTATTACGATATTTGCCCACATAATGATATCGAAATATTATTAAATAATAAAATATTCCAACAATTTCCCACTTGGGCTACATATCTTAATAATTATATCATAATACTTTAGGCGCGCGTCTGAATGCTATTTACCTTTAGATTTCAACTTTACAATTTGGTCCACCTCATACATTAATAACGGGACCACCGCGGCTGCCGTCACTGGCTTATAACGCGACGGAACCCCGACTACCACCATATAAATGCACTTGATGACATAGATCGATATGGATGAGTGGCATGGAAATTTCATGTAATGTGATCTCTAAATCATGTCTATTTCCAACTGATCCAACAGAAAACTTTAGTGAGATCAAACTGAAGTTTGCAAATTCAATATTTGCACAAATGACACAGAAGTGGTTATAACAATAATAGCCACATGAACTTTATTTATGCAGAAAATCATAACATAAAGTACTTATCAATACCAAAAACAAAAGTATATAACATAAAGTACTCATCAATTTTGTATCAATTGACACAAAAGTGTTATTCAGTTGCACCATATTGTATCATTAATGTCACCATTAAGAAACACTAAATTAATGCCACCATTAAAAAACACTAAATTGAATTCCATCTTATACAGCTCCAAAATTATAACAAGCAAACTATTATTATGACTGTCATAATAGAGTCTTTCTATTAAACTAAATAGAATTTCTCTTTTCACTCAATTCTTAATGACACTAGAAGCCCTAATTCTTGAGGGTGTTGAGTTTGATCTATATGAATTAATTTCTTAACTTGATTGAGAGGAAGAACAATATAATATTCTCATGAGGATCCAAATATACTACAGTAATAGTAACTATATGAATTAGTTTGAAACTAATTCTTCCTCATTCAATTTTGTTCTATTACCATATCTCTCCCCCAAACTCAATATCCTCAAGAAAACTTCACAATTTATGTCTCAAAATTTTCTTAATTTGTGGGACGAAAAATTTATAGTTTTCAAACCCTCAAATATTATAGAATGTCACAAGTCATAACTGGACTAACACTAATAATTGAACTTAGACACATTGAATCATCATTTGAAAATTAAAACTCAAAATATCTTGATTTATTCAATGAGAAGTTAGAAAACAAAAAATTAATCCAAATAATGATTCACCAAATTGTCTCTTAAATACAAAAATAAGCTAGTAATGACAATCTAAAAATAGTTCAAAAATGAATAAATCAATCTTTATCGACTTTGTCCATTCTAAATTGATATGTCTTTCAACATCATTGGACATAAGTCAGTCAAGACTACCTTACTTTATTTGCCCTTACCTTTTGAGGTATTTTCCGAATGAGCACTATTTTATTTTCTCTTGTTTCAACTTTTCTTTATTTGCACACTTTATGAATTGATCTTTCAAAGGATCATTTCTATCTTTAGCATTTACAAACTTAATTGTGCAAATAGAATACTAAATGCTGCATTTTTGAACAAGTCATACGATGGTCGAAATTACTGAATTTTCGAACAAGTCACTTGATAGTCGAAATTATAGTGTCTCAACAAGATTAAATATTTACATAATATGCTCCTAATATTTTCTTTGCCCAATAATCTTAATGAAATAATCATCCTCCAATAAGAGCTTGTCTTTCTCTATATTGCTTTAAAAGCACCTTAGTTTAAGCAAAGAAAATATGACAAAAATTTGTCATCGTAAACAGCACCTCTAATATATATGATACTTTAGCTTTATGATCACACATGACCTATGAGATTTGGTGTATACTCACTTGTCAAACTTGATTCTCACATTAGGTGCTCGATTTGTGAGAGAATGTGAGTTTCATCATTCTTATCTAAGGTCTAGATCCAAGAACAATATTAATATTATTCTTTAATTTCTAAAAGTTAAAACTTTTAAGAGTTAAAAATTTAACTCAAATTAACAAACAAATACATAATTATATTAGCTTAAAGAGAACAAGAGTAGCAAAAGTATTCACCAAAATACCTAGTGCACCATTAATATTAATTCTTTAAACAATGATATCAATTGCTAGTGGTATTTTACAACAATGACAATTTACTTTGACAAAGAATAAATTCTTATAATTGTCATATGTTTATCATAATATATGTGAATGTAATCTCTTAAATATTTAAATAAGTTTACACTAACACAACATCATCACACGTGTCAGTAAAATATTAAAGAAACGTGCTTCTTTATTTGTAAATAAAAGACCTTAACAATATATCAAGCGCACCATTAAAACAAAATCTTTGGATTGCTAAGAATTAATTGCAAGCGGTACTCTCAATGCAATGATCAAACATTGGTGATAAGTCCTGTCAAATAATAGTCACCTTTGGGCATCCTATTATCCACATGGATAATTGCCTTATAATCACCACATATTTACCATCACATGTATGTAACTATCCGGCCAAGTTGTGCCTTCTTTGGGGCCGACGACAACTTGTAACGCCCTATTTATTATTTAATTATTTTTGGTTGAGTTTAGAGTCTTTTATATGACTTATGTGATTTATGTTGATTTATGACGTGTTGTGGTGTTTTAATATTTTATTAAGTGGCTTTATATTATTATTTGGTAGAATATGTTGGATATTTAGAATAAATATATTTGAGGGGCTGGTTGTATATAGTTAGAAAATATGTGTGGATTTAGTTAGAATATATGTGGGCTTAGTTAGAAAATACGTATATTGGGTTGAAAAATATGTTGAGAGTGTGAGATATAAAAGGAAGAGAGCAGCCACAAATTAGGTTTAGAAGCTTTGGAGAAAAAGAGGAGAACCAAGAGAAGAGAAGAATCCGTGGAACCTTGCAATCATCTAATCTAAGGTAAGGGTGGGACTAATATTATCTAATCTTAGGCTATGTGATTCTGAAACTGAAGTTAGCATGTAGTTTTGTTGTTGTTCATGTTGTCTTGAGAATTAGGGTTTAAAATCGGATTGATGGTAGAGCTTGTAGAATTGGATGTTAAGAGTGTAGAAAGTTCGTAGAATTCATAGATAATTGATGTTCAGATTGTAGAATGATCCTAGGTTGAGTTTATAACAGATTTGGGATTGAGGTTGATGAAAATTGGGTTTTTGGGGTTAAAAATTGCACTTCCTGACAGAGAGCAGAGTTTGCTCGCCACGGCGAGTAGAGTGCTCGCCACGGCGAGCTATGAGAGAATTTGTTACCAGAGAGCGTAGTTTGCTCGCCACGACGAGTAGAGTGCTCGCCACGGTGAGTAATGTAGTGGTTCTGTACCTTTTTCATTTTTGTGCCGTTTCATGCGTTTCTGTTTTGAGCTAGCCTTTAATGCATACTTGAAAGCCTTAGATGATACTGTTAGCCTTCAGATGGTCTGTTAGTCAAGGATAACATGATTTAGTTATTGATACATGAAATGTACATGTTGATGAATTATTATATGCATGCTTATGTTGAATTACTATATGATGTATATGTCTATGAAATATTACATGAAGGTGTATATATGTGTTGACGATTATTATATGAATAACTTGTTGATGAATTACTATATGAATGGATACGTTGAATATAACTTGATGAATATCTATGAGATTATAATGTTAAAGTTATGCGTTGATGTTGTGCGTTGTTGTTGATGTTATACGTTGTTGTTGATTAAGTTGTTGAGTCCATGCATACTCATATATACTTGGGGGCTCATGCCCTGTTGAATGTTATTCATTCATACCGCGTTGCTTTTTAGGAGTTATTTGCTCCAGCGTTGACCTGAAGGAGTTATTTGCTCCAGTTTTTAGGAGTTTGTTACTCCAGCGTTGTTTGGTACCACATGCATATTGCATAGTCAAGTTGTTGTTGTGTCGTTGCATTGTCGTTGATGTCGTTGTTGAATAGTTGTTGTTGTTTAAATGCTAAATGGAAATAAATGAAGCATATGTGAAATATTATCGATGATAAGTATATGTGAACTATTATTGTTGTTAATTATTGTTGTTTAGGTTGTTAAGTTCCGTTGATGAATTATATGCTTATTATTATTGAATGTGAAATCTCACCCCTTCTGTTTGAATGT
>Ga0228710_1001211_pt1 | contig 37914 bp, 18 predicted proteins | sample MedpolnodulmetaG_FD_177995 | JGI IMG/M metagenome (GOLD analysis project Ga0228710, IMG submission 177995) | Root nodule microbial communities from Medicago polymorpha collected in Santa Monica, California, United States - pink nodules | ecosystem: Host-associated > Plants > Roots > Nodule...
TTGGCTTGTCTTTTTTTTTCTTCTTTTTTTTTTTTTTCTGTTTTCTTTTATCCCTTGTAACCAAAAAAAAAAAGATAGAGTATTTACCAAAAGATATGCCAAGGTTTTCTTGATGGCTGATGTATCAAAAGTCAACAATACTCTTTAGTGCAATAAATCAATAATTCATCAATATGTGGTGTAGAAAGATCTCAAGTTTTGATGTCAAAATGTGTATGTAACAACTCCCCTAACCTAAGGTCGTACGTTTTTGGAGTGAGCGTGTAATATATGAACTGACCAGTCAAGACTCAAGATTGTAGGGTAATCAAATTACTGATCTATCTAATCTATATTTAAACCAGATACATTAGTTATTTAATGAAAAAAATAATAATTTATTTGCTTATAATAGTGATTGAAGGGACAAAGTTTCAGTAGATTAGGTTTAACTTCTTAAATAAAATAGTGATAGGAAGGAAGGAGTACAATAAATAATAATATTAACATATAATTTCCAGATCTTTAAAGAATACTCGATTGAGGTAGTATTATTTTCTATTTCTTATTTCTTAGCTTAGACTTTTTATATTACGCAATCCAGAATATACCTGAACCCCGAAATAAATACTAACATTTAATTTCCAGATCTTTGAAGAATACTGATGTCGTACGAATCTTGTGCATGTCCAATTGGAGCATTATTTTGAGCCCTCCTTGTCAAGCTTTTTCTTCTACAATCTACACTATATGATTGGTGTAGTCAAGCTAAGCAATGGCCCAAAAGTCCAATTATTATATTCTACTAATATAACTAGTAAAATATACTTTCAACTCGTGGGAAAAAGATTATAACAAAACAATTTTGCTTTGATCATTTGAGCTTATGATCCATTATAATCTGCTATGCACTTAATCTTTCATAGTAAAGATGTTTTTGCATTCTTAATGTGATTTGTCATACAAATTACTTTATAGGTAGACAAATGATGTATAACCTTTCCTTCACAAAAAAAAATAATGCATAACCTGATTATTAACATTGGTATTTTTTTTTTTTTTATTATTAACATTGCCAATTAGAATTAGATGTTCATAATAAATCATTTTATTTTTCTTGCAAGTTTGTCTCTATCACTGTGGGTAGTTAGTGTTGTTTTGCAATTTGCATATTTCCGTGTGCGATATTCTTTGCTCAAAGTCGTTTATTTTCCTATATACTCCATGGTTTCATTTCATCACAAAGACATGCACTATCCAATTGAAATTAAAAAAACATTTTTGATAAAAATCACTAAAGTATTCACGAAGCACATTTTGTAAGTGTGATTCTCCAACTAATTTATTTTAGAAAAAAAACTTTCAGAGTCTTTTATCTATGTCGTTAACTAGCATTTTAGTTTGTTCAGAAAGCTAGTTGGTTATTATAGTTAATTGTGGTAGTTAAGGCCGTTGCGTAACTTGTGGAACAAGTTATGATGGTAGCAGGGCTGGACCTTGGGGAGTGCAAGAAGCACTATCGAACCGAGCCTCTAAAAACTATGGGCCTCAAAAAAAATTATAATACCCACCCCCATTGAAAGAATCACAACAATTATTTCTTTTTTGCATAAACCATTCGTTTCCCCCTTTCCTACGACGTAGGAGTGACATTCCAAATGACACCGTTAGGTAAATTTCATCTCTCTTTCACTTAATTTTATTTTGTTTTGTTTCGTGTTTAAAAGTTCTTCTGATTCTGATTTTTTAATGAAGCTTAGCTACACAAAAAGAATTGCGTTTTGATTTTACTGGAGCCCATTTTAAAAATAGAACCGAGCCTCCTATTTTATAGGAACGGCCCTGATGGTAGATAGCATGTGAAGCTACTTTGTATATAAGTAATAGTTCATTCATCAAGAATATTCATTCCCTTGATAGAAATTTTAATTTTCACATAATTGCAAGTTGAGTACTTTTCTCTTATTCATCTTTGATCCATTTCTTCAAAATCTTAGAACCATAATTGCTCTAACAGTTAGCATGACCCTATTTACATTCTAAGTGTGATTTGTCGCGCAATTATTTTATAGAGAAAGAAATGATGTATAACTTGAGTATTCACATATCAAAATAGAATAAAATGCTCTTGAATCATGACATAAAATGTTGACTAGTACATTTATTAACTATTTACAGGTTTATCTTTGCTGTCATTTAGCTGTCCTATTTGTTAATATCTTAGTAGAAACATTGAAGTGAAAAAGAAAATCTAATGGAGAAACTCCCCGATACGAACCCTCCACGAGCGTTTGCTTTGGCAAACGCAGAAATTATTGACACAAAAAGGAGGGGAACATAGTTTTTTTTTCCTAATAACTTGTCTATTCAACTATCTTATGCAGATGTTTTGGAACGGAAGCTTTTGGATGAAGAAGGAGATGAGTGGATACGGAGCAATGCTCGTATATTAATAGTTATTACTAGGCCCTGAAAACACTGTCACGCGATGTTTTAAGACTAGACAATCATTTCCTACAAGCCAAAGAAGAAGTAAATTAATATGAGAGGTGGATAGCAACAACTATTATATTATGGTCATGAAACAAAATCCAAACCGCAGAATAATATGCTTAGGAAGAAATTGAACTTTGTAAAGATATCAGTTTTCCAATTGTTGCCATAACTCCAAAGAATTGCAAAGATTGCACAAGGCTGTAAACCACCTCTCCACACAAAATACATTTTCTAACTACATTAATGACCTTATAGGCCAGTTGAACCTATAAGCACCAAAAATTAATAAAATGATAGTGCAAAAGAAATCAAATTTGAGAAGATATTTCACTTTTGATGAATTATTGATCTGAAACTATCTGCAAACAATCTATCAGCCGATTCAGATCAGACTCAGTTTCCTAATATAAACATTGTTGTATAGCCGTAACTGTAAAACCATATTTATATTTGTATTTGTAACTGTGCCAGTACAATGACAAAGGAGATATAACAACCTACAATAATCTATATGAAGGTTTAGTATTCATTGACATGCATCCATTTGGCACATGACCACTTATCGCCCTTGATCACAGGACAAGCACCTGAAAATTATCACATACAGATAGGTTTGTAAATTTATCCTGTTTTAAAGTGAAAGTTCGTTAACACAAGCACTTTAATGCTTATAAGATTGATAGTAACTAGAAAAAGAATTTACCGTGCAAACTCGATGGATCTAAAGTTGCATCAGGCTTCATGCTCCAGAAAAGTATAGCATTACCCATCTTTGGCTTAATTGATAGTCCTCCTTTTCCACAATTGGAAATCTCATTCCACCAAGGCACAGAGCTAAAATTTCCCTTGGCAATTGGGAACACCGTCTCACCCCCTTCTTCAACATCCGAACTGTATCATCGAATTACAAAAAAAAAGTGAACACCAATATCAACTTCGTATGAACGATAATTGAAGCCAACGATGAATGACACTGAAGTAACTTACAGGTACATCAGCATTGTTGCTATGCGCTGACCCGCATGCCTAGTACTAAACGTATCCAAAAAGTAGTCATAATGAGGTTCATACTTTTGTCCAACTTCATAATGGAGAACATTAAAGCTTTCGCCATTCTCTGCATATTGTGAAACACGGCTCAAGTAATGGTTGTTTTAAGTATTGGGTGAAAAATAACATACTATCTCAGCTTCAAAAGACAACTGAATCAAAAACCATTAGCAGGAGCATCAAGCCTTAGTTTCTTGAACAGAGGAAAAAACAAAAGGCAGAAAGAACGTGTTACGCACCTACAGGTATAAAAGTAAAATCTGCGATTCTTTTCTCAATATTCCTCACAATTTCATCACCTTCTCTGTCAAGAAATGTTCCAGAGCTTGTTCGCATGCTAAATACATCAATGAAGTGGCAATGACGATCCAAACAAGACAAACGAGATTTATATTCAACATTGAACTCGAGGGATACTTGATAAAGAATTTTGTGATTGGAAAAAAATAATCTAACCTGCTGTTCAGACTCTTTCCTGTTTTCTCGTCAATAACAGCCGATTTATGCATACTAGGTTTTGCTATATTGATTAGATGTTCACATTCCTCTTTTGTCTGCTCAGATCAATCAGCTTAGCCTTATCATTTAGGAAATGGAAATTTGTAACATTAAAACTATATTTAGGGGATTAACCCTAAACTTTAATGAAAACATTACAACCATCTTCACCTTTGAAAATATTACTGATTAACTAGTTTTGTTTGATTAGTGTGTGTTAGGGCAAACATATTGATTTGGTTATTATGGAATTTGAAATTAAGTTCTTTATATTTGGATGATCTTATTCTCAAAGCAAGTTTGGAATGGTAGTGAGTGTGATTTTCTAATCCACTGATGCTCAAAAAATATTGAGAAAAGACAGAATCCAAACATATGTAATTTCATTAAAAAATACATTTAAAATGGATTCATACACTAACTGAAAAATAAGTAAACATAATATAATATGTGGAATGAAAATCACTTGATGCTCATTTGGTACAATAGAAAAATTGGACATGTCCAACTTATGAATCAATAATACACACACCATTTTGATCTTTTCATGAACAGTTTTTTAACGGATGGATATTCAATTCATCCATTAAATGATTTAAAGCATTTCATTTTACAAAATGATTTAAATAATTAAGAATATCATATTTTAAATATTTTAAAATAGTAAAGATTTTTATTGATCTAGATTAAATTATTAAAAGAATAAAAAATTAAAGGTGGACGCAAGAGCTCTGTTGCAGACCACTGCACACACAGATCACATGAGCTCTGCCATTGACCTCTTGAGCTCCACCTTTAACCACCGCGTAGGTCGTTAGAGCTGTGTCGTGGGCCATTGTGCCACCAACAGAACTCATGTAATGTTAAATATAACGTGAAGATGTGATGCTATTTTTTAGACTATGACACATGCATTTCACCGGACACTCTTCCAATCATAAACGTTGGTGTTTTGTAGAACACGACTAATTAGTAATCCAATCATAATTTGATAATTAATTAGATCATCAACAAATTATTTCTTATCAATTAAAACAAGAAGGGAAACAAAAAACTGACCAAAAAATTATGATATAAAAACGCTCTAGGCTCCCAAGATATGATTTGAACCCAACGCTTATTTTCATCGTCGTCGCTTCTGCATGCATGCATAGAATAAACGAGAAAGAGAGGTCATAAAGAGAGAAAAACAAAACAAAAAGGAAGATGAGTTTGTAGTTGAATTGTAGAGAAACCTGAGAGTGTTAGTATGAGTGATGGAGTTAAGGTGATTTAGTTTAGGGATATGAAGAGTTAAGATAATAAGAATGAGAAATGTGAAAGTCATAAACAATGTGAGGAACAATGTCCAGCATGTTATTAGCGATGGTTTTCGAAGTCCCACGTTAGTGTGCTTGAATTTCACCATAACAGTCATTGAAGATGAATGAATGAATGAATTAAAATCTGAAAAGTGAATTAATTTGAATTGGAAAAAAATGAGAATGTGACCTATTAAACTTTGTTTATTTCCGTGTGTTATATTCTTTGCTCAAAGTCGTTTCTTTTCATTTCATCAGAAAGACATGCACTCTCCAATTGAAATTATTTTTTTCATTATTAAAATGGTCTTCCTTCAACTCTTCATAATTACATATTGACAATATTTTTAGAATATGCCTCTTTTTATAAAAGTTTTATGAGAAAGAAAAAGAAACATTTGTAATATCTCACACTCCTCTGATTAAACATTAAAATATTCAATTTTTACAAATCACTCTCCTTCTTCACAAAGAATTCACAAATCACTTATTGTAAGCGCGATTCTCCAACTAATTTTTTTAAGCAAAAAAAGAACAGTGAAACTAAGTAACGTGCAACATCAGTCATCTCGTGGGCAATTACTAGCAACCGGGCGTCTCAAGTGCAACATTGACACTTCTTTCTCCACCACGTTGAATTTTACAGGGTTTGACATATGTTTAAGAGACGATGAAGGAAGATTCGTGCTTGTTTGGACACTTTGGTCGCAACCTATTTGCTCCATGGAACTTGGTGGAGCCTTGGAATTGCTTCATGCCATCAATTAAGTGCATGATCTACAACTTCACAATGTGGATTTTGAACAACAACTGTAACAACAGTGAAATTATATTGTAGAACCCAAGCACTCATTCATTTTGCTCTGCTTTTGCTTTTGGCTTTCTTTTATGAATCCATAAACAAGCATATTAAATTACTAATGCAGGAGAGAAATAGAGAAACCAGAAGGTTGCTGGATGTACTAAATTCACAGAGAAAGCAAATTGAATTATGATCAATATAGTTTTGCTCTTGTACACTGTTGCACTGTAATTATGCAGAAGGCTATTGAATTGTATCTATCAAGCAATTTGGCCATTTTGTAATCTGCTATGCACTTAATCTTTCATAGTAAAGATGTGTTTACATTCTTAATGTGATTTGTCATATAATTATTTTATAGGTAGACAAATGATGTGTATATAACTTTCTCTGGAAAAAAAAAAGAAAGATGTATAGCCTGATTATTAACCTTCGTAAAAAAAACTTGATTATTTACATTCTAATGGAGAAAGAAACTCTCTGATACAAACCCTTGTCGAGGGTTTGCTTCGGCAAATGCAGAAAATATCGACACAAAAAGGAGGGAAACATAGTTTTTCTAAGGGCTCTTCTATTCAACTATCTTATGTAGATGCATTGGAAGGGTAGCTTTTGGATACGGAAGGAGGTGAGCGGGTGGAGACAATGCATATTTATTAAGTTATTACTAGGCCATGAATAGACGATTATGCGATGTTTTAAGCCTCGACAATCATTTGGTACAATATTGGCATGCATGAACTCTTGCAAACATAAAAAGAAGCAAATCAACATGGGAGGTGGATAGAAAAACTTCCATATTATGGTCATGAGACAAAAAGCCACAGCTCAGAATAATGGTTAGCAAGAAATTGAACTTTGTAAACAAAGTAGAAGATGAATAAACAGATAATAGTGTTCCAATTGTTGCCATAAGCCCTAAAAATTGCACAGATTACACAAGATGCTAAACAACCTCTCCATACAACATTTATTATGATCTTATATGGCAGTTGAATCTAGAAGAAATAGTACTTAAAAAACATGATAGTGCAAAAGAAATCATAAATTTGAGAAGATATTTCACTTACGATGACTTTTTGTATGAAACTACCTGCAAACAATCTATCAGCCGTTTCAAATCAGATTCAGCTTCCCAATATTGTAAACTTTGCCAAATAAAACATTGTTGTGTAGCCATAACTGTAAAATTATATTTATATTTGTATATGTGCCAGTACAACGACAAAGGAGATATAACAACCTACAATAATCTACATCTAGATTTTGAATTCATCGACATGCAACCATTTGGCACATGACCACTTATCTCCCTTGATCACAGGACAAGCACCTAAAAATTATCACATACAGATAGGTTTGTAAATTCATCTAATTTTAAAGGGAATGCTCGTTAACACAAGCTCATTTAATGCTTTTAAGATTGATAGTAATAAAAGAACACTTTACCGTGCAAATTCGATGGATCTAAAGTTGCATCAGGCTTCATGCTCCAGAAAAGTATAGCATTACCCATTTTTGGCTTCCACAATCGGAAAGCTCATTCCACCAAGGCACAGAGCTAAAATTTCCCTTGGCATTTGGAAACACCGTCTCACCCCCTTCTTCAACATCCGAACTGTATCATCGAATTACAAAAAAAAAAGTGAACACCAATATCAACTTCATATCAAAGATAATTGAAGCAAAAAATGAATGACACTGAAGTCACTTACAGGTACATCAGCATTATTGCTATACGCTGACCCGCATACGTAGTACTAAACGTATCCATAAAGTAGTTATAATGAGGTTCATACTTTTGTCCGACTTCATAATGGAGAACATTAAAGCTTTCGCCATTCTCTGCATATTGTGAAACACGGCTCAAGTAATGGTTGTTTTAAGTATTGGGTGAAAAATAACATACTATCTCAGCTTCAAAAGACAACTGAATCAAAAACCATTAGCAGGAGCATCAAGCCTTAGTTTCTTGAACAGAGGAAAAAACAAAAGGCAGAAAGAACGTGTTACGCACCTATAGTGTGAAACACAGTTTAAGTAATGGTTGTTTAAGTCTAGATGGCCAAGACAACGGAAAATATTCTACTTTAATGATACATCGTTGGATCATAAAACATTTTCCGGAGCATCAAACCTTAATTTTATGCATAATGGGAAAAACAAAAGGGAGAAAGAACAAATCTACTGGTATAAAAGTAAAATCAGCGATTCTTTTCTCAATATTCTTCACAATTCTATCACTTCCTCTCTTAAATACAAAATGAATATGTAAACACAAGGCTTGCGATATATGAAGTGCCAATAGCGATCGAAACAAGAAAGACGAGATTTATATTAAACACTGAACTCAAAGGAAAAAAAATCGAACCCGCTGTCCACACCATTTCTTGTTTCCTCGTCAATAACAGCCGGTTTTTGCATACTAGGCTTTGCTATATTGATTAGATGTTCACATTCCTCTTTTGTCTGCTCAGATCAATCAGCTTAGCCTTAGAATTTAGGAAATGGAAATTTGCAACATTAAAACTATTTAGGGGATTAACCCTGAACTATAATGAAATAAAATATAAACATATAATGTTAAAACTGATATTCTAAGTTTAAAACTGTCTCACTTCTAAAACTTCTGCAGGTTATGAGTGAAGTCAGAAACAACAATTTAAAATCAATTATGATGTAATTCATTTCACTCTAAAAGTCATATACACTAAGTGAAAAATAAGTAAACATAATATAATATGTGGAATGAAGATCACTTGATGCTGGTACAGTAGAAAAATTGGACATGTCCAACTTATGATTTAATAATACATTCCAGTGCCACACAAACCTGAGCTAAACACCATTTTAATGCAAGTCACTGGATTGGATGCATTAACAAATAATTCTTATGAGTAAAAGCAAGAAGGGAAACAAAAAACTGACCAGAAAATTATGACATAAAAATGCTCTAGGCTCCCACAATATGATTTGAACCCAACGCTTATTGTAATCGTCTTCATTTCTGTCTTCACTTCTGCATAGAATATAGATGAAAAAGAGAGGTCATAAAGAGAGAAAAACAAAGCAAAAAGGAAGACGAGTTTGTAGTTGAAACCTGAGAGTGTTAGTATGAGTGATGGAGTAAAGGTGATTTGGTTTAGGGATACGAAGAGTTAAGATAATACGAATGAGAAATGTGAAAGTCACAAACAATGTCAGGAACAATGTCCAACACGTTAGTGTGCTTGAATTTCACCATAACAATTTTTGAAGATGAATGAATGAATTAAAATCTGAAAACTTGAATTGGAAAAAAATATGAGAATGAGACCTATTAAATTTGTTTATTTTCGTGTGCTATATTCTTTGCTCAAAGTCATTTCTTTTCATTTCATCTCATCATAAAGACATGCACTGTCCAATTGAAGTTATTATTTTTATTATTAAAATGGTCTTCCTTCAACTCTTCATAATTACATATTGACAATATTTTCAGAATATGACTCTTTTTAGAAAAGCTTTATGAGAAAGAAAAAGAAACATTTTTAATATATCACACTCCTCTAATTAAACATCCAAATATTCCATTTTTACAAATCACTCTCCTTTTTTCACAAAGAATCTACAAATCACTTTTTCTGTAAGTGTGATTCTCCAATCAATTATTTTAGACAAAAAAACTTTCGGTGTCTTTTATCTTATCTATTTACAACATTCATTTCTCTATTTTTTCTATTTAGAACTTTAATCTTTTATAAAGTTTAAAAGATTATTCTTTTTTGTTTGAGAACGCCGATGTGTATGAGTCTCTACACCTTGTGCCTGAGTATGAGTGACAAACTCTAAAAACGAGTCAAAAAAGTTGTATTCACAATCAATGTTACGATACTATTAAAAAAATCACTAAAAAAAATTAGCATGTAACTCATGAATTCAGTAAGATGTACCAGATAATTTCTACCACTTCGAAATTTTCTCGCTCTTTTTGACTTTCCTTTTCTTATTCTAAGAACAACTTTTGCATCAGAGACATTATGGTGCCAACTCATGCCTCCCATTTGAAATAAATTAAGAGCTGGTATGAGTTCGTGAATTCGAACACTAGCAGGGGCGAAGCCACTCATACTTGAGGAGTTTCCAAGGCAGCAGACTAACCACTGCTTGCTTTGACATTTCTCCGTTCACTTTTTGCAAACATAGGCATAATAGTTCAATTCAAGTTTACTTTTTTTTTATTTCATATTGATTTTTATCTTTTACTTTTTATATATAGTTTTGTTGACAAAAGGAAAATCTAAGGTTAGAACTCTTGATCTGGGTTTGAACCTTTTGAAGTAAAAAGGTCTCTCCCTTCAATTCCAACAATTTGTTATGAATTGCTTTGTTTGAAATTGCAGAGGAGCAGAAGGCAAGTTGTTCCCTGCCCTCATTAAAGACTGCTTGCATATTTATCGTCTTCAGTTTGTTGCTATTTTAGGGCCCCGGATTAGGGGTGTTCGTGCTGACCAAGTCATTCATCGCATTGGTTTATGTTCTTCAAAGTACTTGCATTCCCATCTCCATTTGCAACACAAATGTCATTTAATATCTTGGGAAACTATTGGTACCCCTAAAACTTCAATATTGTTGCAAACATTGTTGTTTACATTATATAAAACTTCAATACTGCGCATGCAAACATTGTATCAATTTATTTAGATCAGATTTGGCTTAGTAATAGCATACAACATTGTTGTGTTGCTTCCTGTCAAAAGTATTGTTGTGTAGAGACTAGAGATACCAACCTACAATAGTTACCTCAACAAAAAAAAACCTACGGTGATGTTTATTTAGGTATGGACCATTTATTGACTCGCATCCATTTGGTACATGACCATTTATCACCCTTAATCACTGGACAAGCACCTGAAAACCATCACACACATATACGATTGTAAATTCATTTGCCTATAAAATAAAAATGATAATAAAAGAGCTACTAACCATGCATACTGAATGGATCTAAAGTTCCATCTGGCTTCATACTCCAGAAAAGTAATGCATTACCCATCTTTGGCTTAATTGAAAGTCCTTTTTTTCCACAATCAGAAAGCTCATTCCACCAAGGCACAGAGCTAAAATTTCCCTTGACAAATGGAAACACTGTCTCACCCCCTTCTTCAACATTTGAACTGTATCATCAAAATACAGAAAGTACACACCAATATCAACTTCATATACATATTCTTGATTATATACAATTGAAGTCAACGATGATTGAATGACAACTAAACTCATACTTACAGGTACATCAACATTGTTGCTATACGCTCACCCCCGTTCTTAGTATTAATCTCATCTCCAAAGAAATCAGGATGAGGTTCGTACTTTTGTCCAACTTCATAATGGAGAATATTAACGCTTTCGCCATTCTCTGCATATTGTGAAACACACTCAAAATAATAGTAGTTTAAGTATATAAAGAAATATAACGTACCATGTATAAATGCAGACAAAATGCATAAAGAACACACCTACAGGTATAAAAGTAAAATCAGCAATTCTTTTCTCAATATTCCTAAGAATTTTATCATGTCCTCTGTTGATAAAAGTTCCAGAGCTTGTCCGTGCACTATATGCAAAAGAAATATGTAAACAAAAGGTTTGGCATCAATGAGCTTGTACACGATAAAGAATTTTGGAGTCAGAAAAAGAAAAATCTAACCTGCTATCCACACTCTCTCCTGTTTCATCGTCAACAACAGTCGATTTATGCATACTGGGTTTTGCTATACTGATTAGATGTTCACATTCCTCTTTTGTCTGCTAAGATCAATCAGCTAAGCCTTAGTATTTGGGAAATGTAAACAATATAACATTAATTTATAATACTATACTAGAAGATTAACTTTGAGCTATAAAAGTGATATTCCAGTGTTTTGAACAATGCCTCTCTTCTAAAACTTCAGCAGGTTATAAGAGAAGTCAAAAGCAGCAGTAATCCATCTTAGCACGTGTTTGTTTTGTGTCTTTAACCTCATGATATTCAAACCTTTCCTAAACCAAGAAAATATCTTGACCTCTAAAAATATTATTGAATAGTAATTTTTGTTTGATGAAGTGTTTTTGGGTGAGGATTAGTTAATTTGAAACATAAACGATGCGATTATAATTGATTTTGAAATTGAAATGTTATAAATATAGATCATCTATCATCTTATTTTTTTCAATTTGCAAATTTTTTAGATATCTACCAAAATATAGAGACTTTTGGTATGAATAATTAGGCTAAAATATTTGAATGGTCCTTGCAAGCAAGTTTGGCTTTTGGTCCTTGTAATTTTATTTTTTTTTAAATCCGTCCTTGCAAAAGTTTTTGTTTTTTAAAATGGTCATTGGGCCCACTTTTCTTGCCGATTTGGCACATTTGGATTGACATGACACACAATGACGGTACATGAGACGTACACATGACATTTACATGGATTTAAATATTTATAAAAAAATCAAAATACAGAATTTATTTTTAAAGATTTTATAAATCAATTAATAACAATTAAATTGTTTTCATTTATTTTTCAACGAACTAAAATCATCTCATCAATATCACATTCATCTCTTCAACTTCATATTCATCAACTTCAACCAAGTCATGATGATGTAGAACTTTTCAAATTAATGTAGAATTGTGATAATGTTAAACCTTTTTGGGACCATATCATCAAAGCTGATAATTGGAGCAAGTTTTTTAGTTTGGGAATTTTAGCCTGGCTTAAATGGAATCTTTCGACTAATGATATTGGAAATACACTTAGGCCTTGGAAACTTGTGTCTAGGGTTGTCGTTAATGTGTTGTGACGAGACTATAATACACTCATAATTGAACACCATACTGATATGGATCGTTATCTTTGGTTCAAAGGTATAAGTGAGGTTGAGGATATTCATAGTTCGATGAATGTCTATTTGAGAAACAATTATAATAATACGACTTCCCATAATTTTTTTGTCAAAGCCGTCTCCTAGTGTTCTCAAAATGAACATTGATGGATCACATATAAATGCTAACAAGTCTTCAGCTTATAGAGGTATTCTTCGAGACCAATATGGCGCTTTCATGAAAGGGTTCTATTGTAAGGTTAGTTCGTGCAGTTCTATTTTTGCATAAGCTTGTGCTCTTCGTAGTGACATTCATCTTGCTTGTGACTTGAGTGTGAGGGATATCGTCTTTGGGATCGACATTCTTGGTCTTTTTCATATGCTCATGAAAGGTCATGCCACTTATACTCCTTTGATTCTTTTGCTCGACGAAATCCATACTCTACTTCATAGTAGAGACTGGACATGTTCCATTTGTTTTGCTCTGAGAAAGGCAAATCGATGTGTTCATATGTTTGCCCAATATGGACACTCAACTCCTTTTCATATTATTATAGTTGATTATGCTCCAGCCTATTTACAACATATTGTAAGCTGTGATGTAAATGATGTCTATCCATATACATTAAGTTAATAAACACCCTTTTCACAATACTAACGCATAGACACCACCGGTAATATTATTTAAGAAGGGAAAATGCTAATAAATGATCTTAGGATAAGGAGTAAAAAGAAAATAAACTTTTGAATAGAAAATTAAGTATTAATGATTATACATGACAAGTGTTTGATTTATATTTCTAAAACACAATTTCTTTTTAATGATTCTCTAAATAATGCATTTAGGGCACTAGTTAGCGTGATCTTTTAAAAAAATAAAGTAAATTAAATATAACCATTTGCATGTTGTGTCAATGTCGGATAGAAACATAGTTATCTGACATGCCTTCAATCTGAATTGCATGTGATACATATATAGAACGCAACTCATTTAAAGAATGTGGTAATTGCCAGCCCTCGACCATGGGCCACTGTCCCGCAAATGGGACTCATGCAGTGTCAAAAAATTATAACATCAAGATGTCATGTAAACAATACACATAAGTGTTGGTGCTCCATATAACACAACTCATTTGAACTCCAATTACGTAAATTGATAATTAGATCATCAACAAACAATTCATTTCATTCATGAAACAACCAAAATCATGCAATATTCTTATCAATGAAAAAAAAAGGGAAGAACTAACCACAAAATTATGATATAAAAATGCTCTAGGCTCCCACGATACGATTTCAACCCAACGCTTATTGTCATCGTCTTCACTTCTGCATAGAATAGATGAGAAAAAGATGTCATAAAGAGAAAACAAAGCAAAAAGGAAGATATGTTTGTAGTTGAATTGAAGAAAAACCTGAGAGTGTTAATATGAGTGATGGAGTTGAGGTGTTTGGGTTTAGGGATACGGAGAGATAAGAGAATAAGAAAAAGAATGAGGAATATGAAGGTGACAAATAAGGTAAAGATCAATGTTCTTGAAGTTGGCAGAGATGGTTTTCGAGGACCCGCACGAGAGTGCTTCAATTTTCCCATAACAATTTTCAAAGATAGATGAATGAATTGAAATGAAGAATGGGAATGAGACCTTTTAAATGTTGTTGATACTTGATAGTAATAAATTCTTTTATTTTTCCTTGCAAGTCTGTCTATGTAGGTAGTGTTGTTTGCAGATTGCATTTTTGTGTGCTGCGATATTCTTTATAAGATCAAAGTCGTTTATTTATTTTATTTTTTCCTATATAGAAGACTTTATCTAATTTTATTTATTTTTTAAATAAAGAAGACTTTATCTAATGTTCACAAACAAATTAATATTAGAATATATTAAATCATTAAATCTTACATTGAAACACACTATTCAATTGAATCCAGTTTTATATTATTAAAATGGTCTTTCTTTCAACTCTCTTCATAATTACATATTGACTATTAATTTAAGAATATCCCTTTTTTACATTTTTCCCATAAAAAAACGAATGATCTTTTCTTAAAATAAAAAAAAGCTTTATTCTTTTATTTTTGAAAATCAAGAAAGGAGACATTATTTAAAATGGACATAAAATATGGGAAATGTTAAAGAATGTCCTTAGAATATTGGTTAAAAGGATAGAAATAGAAATATTGTATTAAAAAATGGTGAAAAGTGGTAATTTTAACTTTTTAAAAGTTAAAAAATTATTGAATCCAATGTAAACTTATTACTTTTAATTTTCTTAACAAGTGTCTTTAGAGCACTTATATTTATTAATAGGCCCTCGTGAGCTTAACTCAATTCATAGTGACATTGCATGCAATATATAATGGTCAGAGTTCGAACATTGGATTCTCCACTTATTCAACTTATGAAGTAAATTTCTAGTCATTAGACTATTTGACAAATTTTTTTTACTATTAATAGAAAATATTTTTTAGTATGCTCTAAAATACTACATAGGCAATATCAAAAAAATTATTAATTAAAGTTTGTTTATTGTAAATAATTTTGCATGTAAATGGTGATCAGCAGATTATTGATAGCATTAATGCGCGCTTATGGATATTTTAGGTTATGTTCTTCAAACTACTTGCATTTTCATCTCCATTTGCAATGAGGCAAAAAAAAAATAGATTTGTCGTGATTTTATTTGGGGTACCACAAATGTCATCTTATACCTTGGGAAACTATTTGCACCCTTAAAGCTGATGGGGCCTTGATTTTTGTACTCTTTGTTGCAAAGTAACTCAAAAAGTCTGTGAAAAAACAGAATCGTGACACGATTTGGCAAGCGTGTCACGATTTTGGTAGGCAGTGGGCATGTTTTGCAGGGTGTCCAATTGTGACACGATTTTGGGAAAACGTGACACGATTTTTGGTTTGCTGGGCACGTTTTCAAGATAAGGTTGGTCGTACCTTGGGTCGTATGCATCAAATGTGTCACGATTTGGCAAAACGTGGCACGATTTTGACAGCTGAAGACTGCTATATAAGTGTTTCTGTGCAGATTTTTTAGAGAGCTTTAAGAGAGGAAAACTTGGAAAATCAAAGGAGGTAACTTTAGGGTTGAAGGTCTTTGATTAGAGTTCTCTTGGGTTGGGAAACATTGTAAACACCTTGGGTGAGTGAAAATCATCGAGTGTCTTGTTCATTGGTGAGATTGGAAAAATGGGTAGAAATTAGGGTTGTTCATTGTGAAATTGTTGAAGCTAATTTCTTGTAACCCATTTGTATCTCTTTGTAAGAACTCTTTAATAGTGGATTGGAGAGATCAATCTCTCCCCCAGATTAGGCAAGTTGGACCGAACTGGGTAAACAATTTTTGGTGTGTTTGTTTCTCTTCTCTCTTTATCTTTTGCTTGTGGTTTTGAGTTTTTCACTTTGATTACTAGATTAGATCTACGTGTTGTTATTATTGATGTTACTTGTGTTCACTTTGATTGTGGTTACTACTTTCCTTTGCTCCACACATCATAGTTTGTATTGGTGTGAGTTTTGTGTCCGAATTCACAACAATTGGCGCCCACTGTGGGGCCTGGGAGTGAATTGGTTTAGTGAGTACCATGGGTTCAAAGTGGAATATTGAGAAGTTCACCGAAAGTAACGATTTTGGGTTATGGAAGGTGAAGATGCAAGCGGTGTTGATACAGCAAAAGTGTGAGAAAGCTTTGAAGGGTGAAGGTGCGTTGTCGGTCACCATGACACAAGCGGAGAAGACCGAGATGGTGGACAAGGCTAGGAGTGCCATTGTCTTGTGCCTCAGTGACAAAGTTTTGAGGGATGTCGCGAATGAACCAACCGCAGCGTTGATGTGGTCAAAGTTGGAGTCATTGTATATGACCAAGTCGCAATTCTTTAAGCAACAACTCTACTCATTCAAGATGGTGGAGTCAAAGACCGTGATGGAGCAATTAACGGAGTTCAACAAAATCCTTGATGATTTGGAAAACATTGAGGTGCAACTTGAGGACGAAGACAAAGATATACTCTTGTTGTGTGCTCTACCGAGATCATTTGAATCCTTCAAGGATGCCATGCTCTATGGCAAAGAAGGCACTGTCACCTTGGAAGAAGTTCAAGCGACTTTAATAACCAAGGAGTTGACCAAGTCCAAGGACTTGAGAGTGGATGAAAACAATGAAGGTTTTAGTGTTTCAAGAGGAAATTGGTGGAGGTAGAGGTAATCGAGGAAGCTCAAAAAGCGGTAACAAGGATAAGTATAAGTGCTTTAAGTGTCACAAGTTTGGTCACTTCAAGAGGGATTGTCCGGAGGACAATGAGAACTTCGTGCAAGTGTTGTCCGAGGAGTATGAGGATGTCGATGCTTTGGTGGTTAGTTGTTGGGAGGATGAAGAAGGTGAGGTCTCTCACCTTGGTATTGATGTCTTGTAGAGCGGTGATCGTCTGGAGAGACGTTAAACACTCAACATCAGCCTGGAGAGGCGGTGGAAAGAATACTCATGGTTATCCTGGAGAGGCGGTGTGAATAATACTCGTGATCAACCATTGAGGTGGAGCTGCAAGGTGGAAGCATAGTGTGAGTACGCATTTGGAAGTTGAGGTAGAGAAAGCTCAACTTAAGGTGGAGTTGATGACACCGGGAATGGTACGACTATGGAGGCCTTGGGTGTTTATGCTCTAGTTTTGAGCATGTGATCTTCAAGGAAGCGGGAGATGTTACGTGGTTGAAGAGGGTCTGGTGTAGACTTGTGGAGCTACTTGGTATAGTTGGATGCAAGGAAAAGAAAAGGAGAATGATGGTTGATGGTTAAAATGGCATCATCATCATTTTAGAGTCAAGATAGAGAAATGTTGCAAAGTGACTGAAAAATGAGTCTGTGAAAAAACAGAATCGTGACACGATTTGGCAAGCGTGTCGCGATTTTGGTAGATAGTGAGCACGTTTTGCAGGGTGTCCAATTGTGACACGATTTTGGGAAAACGTGATGATTTTCGGCTTCCTGGGCACGTTTTTAGGATAAGGTTGGTCGCACCTTGGGTCGTACGCACCAAACGTGTCACGATTTGGCAAAACGTGGCATGATTTTGACAGTTGAAGACTGCTATATAAGTGTTTCTGTGCAGATTTTGAAGAGAGCTTCAAGAGAGGAAAACTTGGGAAATCAAAGGAGGTAACTTTAGGGTTGAGGGTCTTTGATTAGAGTTCTCTTGGGTTGGGAAACATTCTGAAACATTGTTCCATAACTTAATAAACAATATGATAAATTCAGCTTAAGAAATCATAAATTTAAGAAGATATCTCACTTTTCATGATTTTTTACATGAAACTGCAACATGCATGCAAACATTGGATCAGTTTATTCATATCAGATTCAGCTTAGTAATAGCGTACAAAGTTGTGTAGCTACATAGAGAGAGATAGGCATGGACCATTTAGGCATACAAACCTACAATAAAGGAGATAACAACCTACAATAAGCTCTTCAAGCACCTGACCATTTCTCATCTCCGTTTACCAACTCGCATCCATTTGGTACATGACCATTTATCACCCTTGATCACTGGACAAGCACCTGAAAATCATCACACACATATACGATTGTGAATTATCTCTAATTGTTAAGCTAACAGGGACACTGATGAGTACAAACCCAGAGGTTCAGGGTTCAAACCATAGAAACGAACATATATAACTCTAACATTTACTAATAAATTAAAAGAGAAAGTGATATTTATACGACTATTTTGAGACAACACTTCTTCTTCTTCCTTTTATTGAACAAAAACATTAGATAGCGGAAAAGAGTTACTGACCATGAACACTCGATGGATCTACAGTTGCATCAGGCTTCATGCCCCAGAAAAGTATAGCATTACCCATCTTTGGCTTAATTGAAAGTCCTTTTTTTCCACAATCCGAAAGCTCATTCCACCAAGGCACAGAGCTAAAATTTCCCTTAGCACTTGGGAACACGGTTTCACCACCTTCTTCAACATCTGAACTGTATCATCAAAATACAAAAAGTGCACACCAATATCAACTTCATATACATATTCTTGATTATATACAATTGAAGTCAACAATGATTGACATGAAGTCATACTTACAGGTACATCAACATTGTTGCTATACGCTCACCCCCATTCTTAGTATTAATCTCATCTTGAAAGTAGTCAGTATGAAAATCGTACTTTTGTCCAACTTCATAATGGAGAATATTAACATCTTTGCCATGCTCTGCATATTATGAAACACACTTAAAGTAATAGTTGTTTAAGTATATGGTAAACTAAGTAAATGGTCTCTATAAATATCCAGAATTAAAAAAAAATTACGAAGACTAAAAATGCCGACGGAATTTTTTACTGAAACCAAAAAGTGTGATTATTTTTTGTAGGGACTAAAACCGAAATTCTGGATATTTATAAGTACCATTTACATAATTAATGAACTGTGTATGGAGGCAGGCAAAATGCATAAAGAACGCACCTACAGGTATAAAGGTAAAATCAGCAATTCTTTTCTCAATATTGCTCAAAATTTTATCATGTCCTCTGTCAATAAAAGTTCCAGAGCTTGTCCGTGCACTAAATTCAAAAGAAATATGTAAACAAAAGGTTTGACATCAATTAAGTGTCAATGGAAATTTAAACATGGTAAACGAGATTTATATTCAACATTGAACTCATTCATAGCCACAGGACACTTGATAAAGAATTTTGGGGTCGAAAGAAGAGAAATCTAACCTGCTGTCCACACTCTTTCCTGTTGTATCATCAACAACAGTCGATTTCTTCATATCAGGCTTGGCTATATTGATTAGATGTTCACATTCCTCTTTTGTCTGCTAAGATTAACCAGCTAAATTTAAACAATGTAACACTATAATACTATATATATAATACAGGATTAACCATGAACAACAATTAAAATAATATATAAGAGCATAATTATCGGTAACTTTATGGAAGTGTCTTCGCAAATGCTAATCAACCTGTGTTAGGACATCGAATATTCGCTTTCAATATGAGTAGCCAAAGTTTGCATCTTAATGTGTGGCCCACATTAAAAAAAATTATTGGTAAAGTTTGAGTATATTGTGGGGTCACTGGGACCCGGTTTAGATTTTTTATAGACTGTATTGATATTAAAAATATGTAAATGAGTTTTTTTTTTTAGGAAAAAAATGTAGTTGAATTGTTTAAAGAGTTAGAAAATATGAAATAATATAAAAAATTGGATGAAGTCCGTTTAATCAACCAAAATAGTCTGCTCTAAACATCAAAAGCAGCAACAATCTATCTTATTCTTAGCTTAGCACATTTTTTTTTTTTTTATCTTTTTCCCTCATCATGATATTCAAACCTTTCCTAAACGACCAAGAAAATATCTTGACCTCTAAAAATATTATTGAATAGCTATTTTTGTTTAATGAAGTGTTGAGTGTTAGTTGATTTGAAACATAAATGTTATAATTGATTTTGAAATTGAAATGTTATACGATCATCTATCTAATTGATTTTAGTCAAAAGAAAAAAGATTATATAATTATTGAAAAAGCATTAAGTTAAAAACTAAGCATATTCAAATAACTACTCATTAATGCTGTTGAAAAAGCAGACACATGATTTTATCTCTTTTCTGTTAAAATTGATTTTTTCAAGATCTAACCAAAATAAATATTTCATTTTTAATATAAAAAACACTTTTTTAATAAAATAGTTTTTGAAAAGCGCTTACCCAAAAACATTACTATTGAATCAACTAATAAATAAAATGAAAGTAACACATAGATACCACCACCAGTGATATTAATTTAAGAAAATGAAAGTAAATTAAATATTCGGTCAATGTTGAATAGACACATGTGGTTATCGGATATTCCTTCAATCCGAGTTGTGTGTGATACATAGAACACAACTCATTTGGACAACAATTCATTGACATGGGCTTGGCCTTCAACCACCGTGACAATTGTCATATCTCCACTATGGGCCACCGTGTCGCACACTAGGACTCATATCTCCACTATGGGCCACGGTGTCGCACAATGGGACTCATGTTTAGTGTCGATAATTATAACATCAAGATGTCATGTCAATACACATAAGTGTTTTGGTGCTCCATATAACAAACTCATTTGTACTCCAGTTCCGTAAATTGATAATTAGATCATTAACAACATTTCATTCATGTAACAAGCAAAATCTTGCAATATTCATATCAATGAAAAGAAAAGAAAGGGAAAGAACTGACCAGAAAATTATGATATAAAAATACTCTAGGCTCCCACGATAAGATTTGAACCGAACGCTTATTCTCATTGTCATCACCTCTGCATGCATAAAATAAACACGAAAGAGAGGTCATAAAGAGAGAAAACAAAGCAAAAAGAAAGATATGTCTGTAGTTGAATTGAAGAAAAACCTGAGAGTGTTAATATGAGTGATGGAGTTGAGGTGTTTGGGTTTAGGGATACGGAGAGATAAGAGAATAAGAAAGATGATGAGGAATGTGAAGGTGACAAACAAGGTGAAGATCAATGTTCTTGAAGTTGGCAGAGATGGTTTTCGAGGTCCCACACGAGAGTGCTTCAATTTTCCCATGATAGTTTTCAAAGATAGATGAATGAATTGAAATGAAGAAGTTCAGTAAAGTAAGAAATCAGAATGAATTGAAATGAAGGAATACAGTAAAGTAAGAATGAATTCAATTGAAAAAGAATAAGAGTGAGAGCATTCAATGTTCATAATAAATTATTTCCCTTTTCTCGCAAGTATGTCTACGTGGGTTGTTTTGCATATATAGCTATGATATTTTTCTGTTTTTAGGGGAATGTAGCCGTGATATACTAGGGTTGTTCAAAACCGAAACATTTTAATAGAAAAACCACAAACCGAACCAATTCATACAGAAACCGTAAAAAATCGCATTTGATTCGGATGTATTCGGATCACTTCTTTACTCAACTACATGATTTGGTTCGGTTTGCGGTTTTGATATTTTACCAACCGAACCAAACCAAACTAAACCGCAATATAAGAAAAACACTAATTAAATATATATCACCTAGACCAATACTCATAGAAGCTCAATCAAAACTTTAATAAAATGACATTTTTTTTCTCTTGTTAAGTTTCTTTGCTTTTTTCTTTCAAAAATGTATTTATGTGCTACTTGAACTCTTAGAGAATGATAAATAATTTAGTCTTTTGTATTTCTTACAAAATTAGGTTACTTTTTGTCCATGTTTTAATTTGGTCTACGTAGTTGAAAACATTGTTATATGATAATAAAATTATAATCTTGGATAAAATTTAAAACATTACTGAAAAATATGTTGTGTTTTATCTATTTAATTTGATTTTAACGTTGGAAAAAAAATGATTGTTTAAAAAAACCGCACCAACCGATCCAATCTAAACCGCATTGGTTTGGTTTGGTTTGGTTCGGATTTTATTTTAAAAGTCAACCGAACCAAACCAAACCGCATCCTTTTTTACCTTACGGTTCATATGACTTTTACGCTCAAAACCGAACCAAACCGCACCGCAAACACCCCTATAATATACCATGGTTCATTTCATCTTCAAAATATACAAGACTTATTTAATTATTTTTAAAATTCGATACCTAATATAAATGCCGACTAATTTGAAGATCAATCACACCGTCAAATATAAGACACTCTTCAATTTAATCCATATTTATATTATTAATTAAAATGATCTTTCCTTTTGGTCAACAAAAAAAAAAAGTTCAACTCTTCATAATTACATATTGACTATTCATTTAAGAATGTTCCCTTTTTATGTTTTCCTTTTTTAAAAAAGATATCCTTTGAAAAAAAACTCTTTATGACAAACAAAAGAATTTTAATATATCACCTTCTAACTAGAGGGTGTGAGTTTCCTACATTATATTATCAAATTTTCACAAATCACCTTTTGTAAGGGTGAATCTAAAATTAAGGTCAATAAAGAAAGTTTGATTCTCCAGCTAAGTTTTTTATATACAAGGGAGATGTAGTTAAAAGGTGTGAGTTTCCTACTTTTTTTTTGGTGTTTTGTTTTTTTATTAATTTATAAATAAAAAAATAAAGAATGAAAAATTATTGCTTTTTTAAGGGAAAAAGTTATTGTTAATAGTGGTAACATTGATTAATAGTTATTTTATAACTTTTTTATATGGGATTTGAATCATCCTTTAGCATCTTGTTTTCCATTCTCTTCTATATAAGTGGTTTGTACATAGTTGAAATGATTTCTTTCTGTGATTCATTGTTTGAGTATGGTGTTCATCGTCCTGTGTGCGTTGTTTGATTTTCCGTCTTGTTACGATGTTCGTTTGATTCCTATTTAAAGATTGAATTCAATCAATTACATATTTAATCAATGACTTAAGTACCAAAATTGCATATCCCCAGTCACTTTGATTTTGTCATATAAGAAATGTTAGGAACACTCTTTCTAATACTCATCCTTTACAAGCTAGGGGATTTTTCTAGTTCATCAACATTGAAGAAATCTATGTGAAAGAAGGAATCTTGACGAATATTGTTGAAGGATCTCATAGGATTGAAGGTTTCAAGGGTTGAGGCATCAAATTCATGGATTCAAGTTAGAGGTGATCTTGCAACAAGTAGATTTAGGTTTTTGGTCCTCTTTGGATCAAAGAGTGGCACGATTACTTGATTTCTTGTCATCAAGCATTGTAGCACATCGTGCAAACTTTCAATCATTGTGGAAGGTCGTGGATTTTTTAGGGAAGTTATGCCCCACCCCCCACCAACCCACCCATAGATTTGTTATGTTACCGCCATATAAAGCAACATAATATTGAATGATATGCTTGATGTGAGTATAAAATTCATGCCAAAGATTCCAAATTGTTATGTATTATGAAACTCTCAAGTCGTCCCATTTGCATATGGTTTGAATAAACTCGGAGAGTATTGAACCTAAAACTTATTTGTGCAACCGTCAAGTATTTTTAGCGGTTTCATAACACAAGTTCTTCTAGACCTCCCAACATTGGATGACTGTTGCAGTGATTTATCGTAGCCACCGCAACAATATGGTGAACTCCTTGGAGACCTAAATAACCAACACAATCAGAACCACTACAATTCCTTCCCCAGTCACCACGATCAAGGTTGTCAAACTCCTTTTTTTCGTCAACTCGGTTTTTTTTGGATGGATTTGACTTGTAAACTCAACTCATAAAATCGTATGAGTTTACCTAAACTTAAAATAATATTAAATTATTATAAATATATGATAGATATACTAGTATAATATTATAAATCCGTCAATAATTCAAAAGTAGGTTGTGAATTTTTTATGATCCTAGATATTTTATCATTTTTAAGAATTTTTTCAACACCTCGTTGTGTTTGTGAATTTGTTGTTTCTACTAGTGTAATTTCATTGACAAGTTTGCATGTGAACTAGGTAGCTAAGTTGTACCCTTAGACTTTATTAATCAGGGCCAATTTGATGAGGTCAACACCACATCTCGTAACTTGATCAGATATGTTATGTGTTTTATTTTTGGTCGAACGGGTATGACATGCCGATCTAGTTCGATTTTAATTAAACTAGATGAGGAAGAAGGTGAAGATAAAGATGGCAAAGTTATTATGAAAAAAAAAAATTAGATCTCAAATCGAATCAACAAATTACCAAAGGTATGAAATCATATCTTCGAATCCTTTTCATTGTTTCATTTCATGTGTCCTTCAAAACTTTGATTGATGAAAAAAGCTTGTTGCAAACATTACATAATGTTTGATCTTCAAGTTACCCATCTTAATACCATTATCATGTCTCAATTTCTTGATTTGAGGTCGAATAAGGTTGTTGGAGCGATGATATGATTTGTGACCCCGAGTGCATGCATTACCAAAGGTGAATTATTTGCCGCACAAATCACATCTGTGAATCCTTGAAACCTGTTATGTCTCATTTTCAAGAGACCGCTGATCAACATCATTGTTTTCAACCCATTGGATGGTCTGGCGGTGTTGGTTTGAGATGCCTTCCGACTCTTCCCGGTACCAATTTCATTGGGCTAGTTTGCCTTCTTCAAAACAAAACAAAAAAAAACTTCAATGTTTTCTAGTTTATGATCAAACCAGTGATCGAGAAGGAAGTGACGAAGAAGCATTAGTGCAGTCGAGTAAGTTTTGAATGCATACAACAAACATACTATTACTGAATTACTAATGCAGAGGGTAAAGAGAGAAACCAGAAGATTGTTGGATGTACTAAATTAATAGAGAAATCAAATTGAATTGAACTTAATTATGATCAATATAGTCTTGCTCTTGTACACTGTTCCACTGTAATTATGCAGAAGGCTATTGAATTGTATATTTTATTTCTTATGCAATTTGGGCATGTTGTGGAAGATCATTTTGTAATCTTCTATACATTTAATCTTTTACCGTAATTAGATGTATTTACATTTTACATTCAGTTATTTTATACGGAGAGATATGGTCTATAACTTGATTACTAACATAGTAAAATAGAATCAAAATATCAAATGCTCTTGAATCGTGAAATAATTTTATAACTAGTACATTTATAAATGTTATATATAGCAGAAACATTAGAGTGGAAAAAAAATCCAATGGAGAAACTCTTTGATACAACAAACCCTTCTGAAGGGTTTGCTTTGGAAAATGCAGAAAGGATCGACACAAAAAAGAGGGGAACATAGTTTTCTGAGGACTCTTGATCTATTCCACAATCTTATGCAGATGTTTTGGAAGAGAAGCTTTTGAATGAAGGAGATGAGTGGATGGAGACAATGCTCATTCATTAATAGTTATATTACTATGCCTTGAAAACACCACTCTCGTTCAATTTTTTAAGCCTCTACAATCATTTGGAAATATTGGCATGCCATGAAGTTCATGAACTCCTACAAGTCTAAAGAGAATCAGCATGAGAGGTGGATAGTAACAACTATCATAGTATCGTCATGACTCATGAAACTGTAAGCCACAGCTCAGAATATGAATAAACAGATAAGTTTTGCAGCTGTTGCCATAATCGCAAAGATTTGCACAGACTGCAAAAGGTTCTAAACTACGTTTCCACAAAACATACATTTTCTGACTAGATTTATGACCTTATATGACCAGTTGAATCTATAAACAACCAAACTTAATAAGCATGATAGTACAAAAGAAATCATAAATTTGAGAAGATATTTCAGTTTTGATAACTTTTTATATGAAACTGCATGAAAACATTCTATCAGCTGATTAAGATCAAACTTGGATTAGCAATAATGTAAAACACTGCCAAATAAACACTGTTGTGTAACTGTAATTGTAAAACTAATTAATTTGATATTTATAGTTATGTGTGTACAACAACAAAGAAGAGATAACAACCTACAATAATGTATTCCTCAAAAAAAAAAAACCTACAATAATGTATATTTAGGTTCTAAATTCATTGATCCGCATCCATTTGGTACATGACCACTTATCACCCTTGATCACAGGACAAGCACCTGAAAATTATCACATGCATATAGGTTTGTAAATTTATCTTCCTTATAACTTAAAAGTGCAAGCTAATTGACACAATCACCTTAGTGTTATTAAGATAATAATAAGGGAAACTAACTAACCATGCAGACTCGATGGATCTAAAGTTCCATCTGGCTTCATACTCCAGAAAAGTAATGCATCACCCATCTTTGGCTTAATTGAAAGCCCTTTTTTTCCACAATCAGAAAGCTCATCCCACCAAGGCACAGAGCTAATATTTCCCTTAGCAGCTGGGAACACTGTCTCACCCCCTTCTTCAACATCTGAACTGTATAATCAATTTACAAAAAGTGGACACCAATATCAACTGCATATCCAAGAAGACAATTGAAGTTAACAATGACGGAATGACGGAGATGAAGTCACTTACAGGTACATCAGCATTGTTGCTATACGCTGACCTCCATTCACAGTATTAAAATCATCCGCAAAGTAGTCTAAATGAGGTTCATACTTTTGTCCAACTTCATAATGGAGCACGTTAAAGCTTTCGCCGTGCTCTGCATATTGTGAAACACAGCTCAAGTAATGCTTGTTTAAGTATATGATGAAACATAACATACTATCTCAGCATCAAAGGACAACCGAAAACACTTCGTTGATACATGGTTGAATCAAAAAGCATTAGCAGGAGCATCAAACCTTAGTTTTTTGAACAAAGAAAAAAACAGAAAGGCGGAAAGAACGCACCTGCAGGTATAAAAGTAAAATCAGTGATTCTTTTCTCAATATTCCTCACAATTTCATCACTTCCTCTGTCAAGAAAAGTTCCAGAACTTGTTCGTACGCTAAATGCAAAGGGAATATGTAACAAAAGGTTAACCATCAATGAAGTGGCAATGGCAATTTAAACAAGGGAAACAAGATTTATAATATTCAACACTGAACTTAGAGGGCACTTGCTAAAGAATTTTCGGTCAAAAATAAAAAATCTAACCTGCTGTCCTTGCTCTTTCCTGTTTCATTATCAACAACAGATGATTTTTGCATACTTGGCTTGGCTGTATTGATTAGATGTTCGCATTCCTTCTTTGTCTGCTTAGATCAATCAGGTAAAAACCTTAGCATTTGGGAAATGGAAGTATTGTAACATTAATAGTATGTATTAGTGGATTAACCTTGAACCAAACAAAGACATCAATGATCAATCCATCTTAGCATTTCTTAAACCATGAATAGCTAGTTTGGTTTGAATTGGTTGAAGTAAAGTCAGTGTAAAATTGTCAATCCAATATTAAAGTTACTTTGTATGACTCCTAGTCAAAGTGAGGCTTGAAAGCAAAGACAGAAATCATACATATGTTATTTCACTAAAGTAACTTCAATTTTCTAATATCTTGAAATGATACAATTTTTATTGAAGAAAATTAAATTATCATCACGCCTATCACATGAACTCTATCGTTGGTCACACCGATAGACTTATGCAGTGATAATGTGGTGTCTATTTTGGACTCTGACACATGCAGGACACCGGACACTCTTTCAATGAGAAGTGTCTGTAACACGTGTCATCTTTACTCCAATCACGTGATTTGGTAATTAGATCATTAACAAATAATTCTATATAAATAAAAACAAGAAGGGAAACAAGAAACTGACCAGAAAATTATGATATAAAAATGCTCTAGGCTCCCACGATATGATTTGAACCCAACGCTTATTGTCATCATCGTCTTCACTTCTGCATAAAATATAGATGAGAAAGAGAAGTCATCATAAAGAGAGAAAAGAATAACACAAATTAAGAAAGATGAGTTGAACTGAAATTGAACCTGAGTGCATTATGAGAGATGGAGTTGATATGGTTGAGTTTCGGGATACGGAGAGTTAAGAGAATGAGAATGAGCAATGTGAAGGTCACAAACAATGTGAAGATGAATGATTGTGACGGTTTTCGTGGTGGCACACGAGAGTGTCTGAATTTCACCATGACAGTTTTTGAAGATGAATGAATGAAATGAAATTGAGTAAAGTAAAATCTGAAAATTGAATGAAAATAATGGAAGAGTTAGAATGAGAATGAGACCTTTTAAATGTTTGTTGGTAATAAATTATTTTCTCTGTGGGCAGTGTTGTACTGTTTGCTACTTTGCGTTCCCGTGTGCTGCTATATGCTTTCCTAATATAGCAATGACACTGTGCTTGTAGTGTTTTATTTTAGTTAGTCTTAAAGAAGAGTTGACGCATACCATACCATGGTTTCATATTATCAGAAAAGCATATACTATTTAATTGAAGACAATTTTATTAGTATTACATTATTAAAATGGTCTTTCCTTCAACTCTTCATAATTGTATATTGACTAGGATTTTAAGAATATCTTTCTTTTTGAAAGTATTACACTTTTTTTCTTCTAACTCCACCGTAATTAACATCCAAAATATTCTAAAGATTTACGTCTTTTAAATTTCTTATGAAACATGTTATTAAGTCAAGAGCACACAACATTTTTTCTGTATTTTTGAAGGTTGAACTATTTTTAAATGGACGACTCCAAGAATTCGACCTTTTTTTTGTTGGTATATAATACACTTCTTTAATTAAACATTAAAACATCCAATTTTCACAAATTACCTTTTGTAAATGTGATTCTCCAACTAATATTTCAAAACGCGTCAAGAATCTTTTCCATATTTTGCTTTTTATGAATTATTTTGGTATAAAAAACAAAAACAGAGGTAATTAATTTCGTCAAAAACACAAAAGAGAAAGGACAAAAACAAAATAGATGACGTCTTAGCACGAGAACATTGCAAACAATATTTTTTTATAATCAAACATTAGTTGTTAATGTATTATTTTATTTCTTTGTTCAAATGTATTAGGATATTAGTTAGTTAGAATTTTGAGCTCAACCATTTCTGCAACATCTTGCATGCGAAAATTATCTTAGGAGGGACATGCAAAAGCTAAAAACAAATTTGCATTTTTTTCTCTCTTTCTATTAATTAAAATTTGCAGCTATTTATCATGCTTCAAAACAGGAACGCATGGAATACTTGAGATCAGAGTGTCAAGGATACTCATCACTCTTTCCCTATGGTAAAATATTACATTAAAAAAATGTAAATGTTTAAACATTAACCAAATTAGAAAACAATATAATATGAAAAGTTTATTGTTTGACATGCAAATTCGTTCAGGAGACAATGGAAGGTAGTAATTTTTATTTTTGGAGCAAGTTATAATTTTAATATTGTTATGTCATAGATAAGTGTGACTTCATGGAACATTCTTATGAAAGAGTGTCACTAATTACTCCCCATACAAGTTAATTTTCATATCTTTGGCGTCCAAATATATTTCTACGATATCTATATTGAAACTCCAAGTATGGTGGTTCCTAACAAAAATGGTGCTTCCCAACTATCATGGCACCGTATACGTCACCTTTTTTGAGTGTAAACCAGGTATCCTCTGCGCGCGCAACTGCAGAAACTAATCCCTCGAGCATTGTGGGGCCCAAATGGGCGGCAAGTTCTCCCTAGGAGTTTTAACGTTATTGCATGTCCAAGACTGGATTCGAACTCAGGACCTTGGTTAAGCTAGAAGATATCCGTTCCATCTCATCTAAGCGCTCTTAGGTACTGTATACTTCACCTTGAAAATTGATATATATTCGTCCTCCTCTCCAAAAAAAATTGCATGAGAAAATATTATATATGTCATTTGCATCATTAGGCAAGAAATGTTGTTGTGATAAGATGACATGTAGCTAGAGAATTCAAGTTTAAATCGTAAAAATACATCAACATTAAAACTTTATGAGAAATACTGAAGAGTGTTCTTAGGGCGCCGCCGGGTAAGGAAACAAAAATAAAAATATTACCCCTTTTTCAATGAACTGTTGTTATATATTTTTCCCTAAAAAAAATAGTTTTATTTGAAGAAATACATAGAAAAACAAAAAGAGTGATTATTAGAGACAAGTCCTAAATCTCATTTAATTCTTTAAAGTAAACAATGTTGCCTTTGCAATGAATTGTTATGTAATTGTTGTGCCTACTTGTACTGAGAATGAAATAAGTCTGCAATGAGGGATCAGACAGAATGAATTATCTTTGCAAAAAAAAGGTTGAAGGTAAAATTTGAACCCATGTAAGTTAAAAAAACAACGTTAACCACAACACGACCGAACAATTTCTGATATATTTGCAAACTAGCTAAGATCCGCCAATGCTCTGAAGTTCATAAAATGAATATAATATATAGCTCTATTGAGTGAGGGGCCAAAGATAGTGGTGGAATTTCAGTTTCTTAAAACTAAATAAAAAATATTCTCATCTGGTAAAAAAAACTAGAAATGTTCTAAAACTTTTTTTTATTAAAACTGTTCTATGCGGAATCATATTAACTTAAGTTTACACTTAAATCAACATAAATTCAAGATCCAGCTGAAAAAGCTTAAATGAAAACACAATTTACCCCTAGAATGAAAGCCAAATTGAGGAAGAATACAAACTTCAATCTATCATTAGGTCATAAAAGTGTTGGAAAGAAAGCAGATGAAATGAACGGGGCTAAAAGATTTTAACACTCTGCGCCCAACTGGAACAATAAATGGAGTGGTCCCATAAAACCATAAAGAACTGCATGAGCATGAGCATGAGCTACATTCACAACATTTGGAGCATGACATCATTCATTGATATGCAAGACACATAAAATTCCTTAGATGCCAAAACAAAAAGCTCCACATAGCAAAATCCTATATGCTTGAAATCGAAAATTTAAAACACTGAAGTCCAAAATCAAATTCTTGCATCACTTCGATAATAAGGCACAGACTGATAGTCACACTAGAAGAACTACAAGTTCTAATAATAAACACATAGAATAGAGTGCACACAAACTGATAGCTGTAGTAGTATCAACTTAAAATATTAAACAAATTTTTCTTACCCTGTTCACAGATGGAAACAAGGCAAGTTAACCACATCTCACCTAGATCCAGCAGCATACCTCCTGTCTGGGCTATAAGGAGAACGGGGAATGGACCTAGATCTCTCCCTCCTAGACCTTCCAACATAGGGTGAGCGCTGTGGTGAAGGATCGTGGCCACCGCGGTATGGTGAACGCCTTGGAGACCTACGATCTGAATAATCAACACGACCAGAACCACCACGACTCCTTCCCCGATCACCTCGGTAGTCACCGCGATAGTCACCACGATGATCACTGCGATAGTCACCACGATGATCACCACGAAAGTCACCACGATGGTCACCACGAAAGTCACCACGATGGTCACCGCGATGATCACCACGAGGGCCTTCATAAAAAACAGAAGAGAGACTTCAGTACATGAAGTATCGAAATTACAAAAAGAACATATTCAACATTCAGGATGTATGTCTCTCAAGTTAAACTCACCATAGTCTCTGGTATTTTTCAGCCCAAGATAGTGCCCTGGTGTTGGAGTTCTTGCACGCTTTCTTCTTGACTGAAACAATATAGGAACTCAATGAGTAGTGCTTCAATGATATAAAACAAAAAATCAACAGAATACAAATGAAAGCAAGTAAACTCGTGACATCATTCTTATCTTTGTTCTATGAAATGACATTTATAAATTATATTAAGAGAATCCTTTAAAAGAAATTTTATTAAGGATTCTAGGTAACGAGGCCAGCTTCTAATAAAAGGGAGGAAAAAATTGTATGCACACACACATGATTAATGCCAAGTGTGAGATACCATAAAAAAAGCCTGATTATAAAGTTGTTGAAAATGTCCGTTGTTTGGTTGAGAGTTGAAAGTGAATGCTGAATTTGTAAGGTTGATTGGCACTATAGTTGCTATGTTAAGTTGATCAGTTGCATTTGATTGGCTGTTTAAGCTTGCCATTGATTAAGCAGTTTCACTAGATTTGCATCGATGAACTGATAATCTCTGATTGTTGCCAACATAGCTGATGCAATGTATGGTTGAGAGTTGAAAGTGAATACTGAGGTTGTAAGGTCGATGACCAACATAGTTGCTATGTTTAGTTGATGAGTTGCATTTGATTGGCTGTTTAAGCTTGCCATTGATCAAGCAATTTCAATGAATTTGCATTGATGAACTGATACTCTCTGATTGTTGCCAACATAACTGATGCAATGTAGTCTGAATATAACCAGAGAACTTTCAAGTTAAAAAGAAAGACAAATATGTTTGTTTTATCAACCACTAACAAAAGTGAAAACACATTACCCGTTCTACAGTGATGTAACGACCCTCTAAAACTGATTGATTGAGATGCTTGATACAACGTTCAGCATCCTCATGGGAATCCATTGTAACAAAAGCAAAACCACGAGAAATTCGGGTACGTGGCTCCACCACAAGAAAACATGAAGCAACCTACATAAGAAAACAGCATTAGAATATAATTTTTCCAAGAGGAAGCAACCAACCGTAGAAAACAACAATTGAGGAAGTGAATAGAAAACCGATATGCCACTCACTTTTCCCTCCTTGGAAAAATGGTCCTCTAGGTCTCTGTCGGTGACCCTTGAAGATAGACCGGTAACATATAGTGTATTTCCAGGATTTGTAGCATTGGCCTCCCTGAAATACAATTGAAAAGATGAGAAATCACTAGCATACCAAAAGACCAAAGTTAACACAAAACACAGCTATCCGAAGAGGATTATAAAACAGAAAAATACCAACCTGACAGGACTTCGAGACCTTGATCTGAAGAGAAAAAAAACAGCCATTCCACAAAGTAGGAATAAGAGAGGTCAGAAAAGTTATAAGTGTCAGACACGGAGAAAACTACAGAACTCAAATTTATATATTTTTTAAAATAACCCTATAAAGCTAAATCATTATTGCTATTAACCTGCCACGGCCTCTGGAGTCAGATCTTGGTCTTTGTCTAGGAACAGACCTAGACCTTGATCTTGATCTCGATTGAGCTTTCCATGGTGAAGGTGAAGGAGACCTTGAATTCCTGAAATACAATCATGCCCAGAACGAAAAATAGCTTCTGTGTGAGTTGAAATCAAATTAAACGTATACGCGAAAATTCATAAACACAAAATATCATGCTTAAAGAGACCACTTTCCATCAAACAGCACAATATACTTCAAGCAAAATTATCAAATTGAACATAAATTACTATTTTTTACAACAACATCACCAAGAATTGTTCTACCTAGGAATCAAATTTGGGTTCTCCCAAATAATTCGTCCTTTGGTGAAGCTAATTAACCACTTGAGCACAATCACTTGGTTAAATTGAACATAACTGTTAAAGAACGTAATTTGATACTAAACAACTAGGGATTAAAGATTTTTATTGAAATTGAAGCATAAAATTGCACATATACAAATTATAACCCTAAAAGCGCAGAAAAAAACAGGTTTCAATTAAATTAAACAGGAAACGAGTCACAGAGTGATAAGAAATTGATAATTGAAACAATTAACATGATTTGAATCAAAGAGAGTTTTAGGATTTACCTTGGAGGAGGTGAATCAGCCTGCAAAATGAAACATAGAGAAAAGTTAGTTAGAGTTCGAGCGAAGCTCGGAAGAAAAGAATGGCGTTGAGATTGGAGATGGAAAACTTGCCATGAGAGTAAAAATGGAGCTTTTGACGATGAAAAATTAGGGTTTTGGTAGAGAATGAATGAATTCGAAGATGAATGAATTGAGCCGGAGATGAGTTTATTCAGATCCCAACCGTGCGTGTTTAATACGACAGATATAAGTTGGAGGGACTTTGGTTGAAGGTTTTTTTTTCCAAATTAAGGAACTTATGAAATATTTCATAAAATAAAAAGTTGCATTTTGGTTCTCCTTTAAAAAAAATAATTAATTTTGATATAATTGATTTTGACTAAAAGTGGGTTGTGGTTAAAGTGATTTATGTTTGAATGCATTTGTATAAAAATGAGTTGAATTATAAATTTTTATCTTATAATTAATTCTATAATCAAAAGTCACATATAATAGCTTCAATTAGAGTTGGAATTGCTTTTGGCATTTGAAAATAACTTCTAAGACATCTAAAAGTGAAACCAAAATAATTAAAAAAATTTGTTTTGGTCTTTCAAATAGTTTTCTATCGTCTTTTTTTGTCTATATTTTCATTCGAAGTTTTGAATTCTATTTGCATTTAGAATATTATAAAAATCTTTTTTAAAAAATTTAGAATATTTTTTAACAAATCATTAATTAAATATAAATTTCTATGTTTAAACAAAATAAATTAGTTATTTCCACAAGTTTATTTTTTTAACGTTACAATAAAATCCCTCAATCTTTCAAAAGAAAGGGCAAAATCCCTCAAATATTAACAAAAATGAATTATGAAAGCATACCATAAACCCAACGGATTTCTACTTCTCTCCATTCTTCCGCAAAGACACATCAATATGGGAAAGAAAATCATTAACACGGCCTTCCTGATTTTATATATAAAAAGATTGTATGAGGAAGATAAAAATACCAGTTTAAATTTCTTTTCAAAACAAAAAAATAAAACATATTACAATTCATTTACATAATCCTCAATTAAATATTTGAAATTTTATTATGATATATTTTGGTTAAACACCTAACATTGGAGAACCATAGAAGTTTTGTAAATTTATTTACAAATGCACGCGTCAAATACAATACATTCATTTCAACCAGATATCACCTATCAAAGCAGACAATGTCCAAAATATAAAAGACAGACAGAAAACAAAAGTACATGTGATTTCACAAATACAAGAGTAGTATAAAATGTTTGAGAGGAACAGACAAAATTATCAAATAAGCATTATATACGGTCCATTTGTATTTTTTCCTTTTCCTTGCCGCGAGTGGTATTGTTAGAAGTACTACTTGTCGTGAATAATATTGGCCGATTAAAAAAAAAACATCATATCATATCAAATCACATTTATTATAAATAAGTTAGTTTAAGTAACATTACCAAGAACTTCAACAAGTTACAATTCGAGAATTATATGCATGCTCCTAAATTATAAACTTATATTCTCTCCTTGTTACTATTGTACTCTAAAGTACTCAATTATTAGATCCTAATATTACGTCGTCGTCAATGACTCCAAAGTTTAACGACACTCTACATACGGTAGTACTTCATTCAAGTGATACTGCACTGCATATTCTATGATCCAATATTGGTGTGTTTCACTCAAGTGATGCATTGAGATAATGAGAATAACTTAATTTCCAAAATACGGTAAAATAGTAGTACGCCTCTCTAGTGATAATGTACCACACCCCATAACATAATTTTGAATGTGCTTCTCTTTAGTGATATTGTACCATGTGAGCTCTTCTCTCAGGTGATATTGCGCCACATGCAGTACGATGATTATCTCTAATGATATTCCAACATACCAACTATAGAGATCAAATACTTCTCAATTGCGGGCCTGATTCTCAATAGAGTGGCTAAATCCGCCAGTAATGCAATTTCAAAATTGTCACTAATTTGAAGAATTTTTGTAGTGACAAAAAGTCTTCATATAACTATACAATTATGTAAGTAAAACTTCAAATGTAATTACCGATTTTAATCAATAATTTTATAAACTAATTTATCCTTAACAACACAATTATTTTTTTAATTTAAATTTAATGAATATACTACATAAATATTGAAAATGAAAATTAGATAACATATATATGTATGTATGTATGTATGTATGTATGTATGTATGTATGTATGTATGTATTTAGTCAGTGGCGTATGGGTCAGGGGATGCATATTTTTTCGTATTTTACCGCAAAAACATCGCACATTCTTGTCATCCAAAATATTTCTATTTACATAAATATTCGTCGTTTTTAGCTTTATATACATCACATTTGCATGTAAATGACACTTGTGTCAGAATAGATAAGTAGCATAACTTTTTATCCATAACCATAAGATCATGTGTTAGACTCTTTGTTGTGCCTTTTTTGAATTTTCATTAGAAAAATTAAAACTTAAAACTAAGCTGAATTTTGTAGTAATAAATTAATTCAGGTGCTATAATAATCAGAAAAGTTGTACATAATATTTAATGATGAGTGCAGCTGATGTGAATGATTTTGGGGTCTAAGTGCAAAATCTATAACCTTAAGGTGCAATATAAATAATTCAGGGTGATCAAAATGTAAAAATATAAGATTACTGGTGCAAATTTTCAAAATACAGGGTGGTAGGTGCACACCCTCACACCACACTAGATCCGCCCCTATAGTTATTTAGTTAGTGGGGGAGCTAGATTAATTTGTTTAATGTGGCCAAACAAAACCTTAATAGTAAGTTTTGATTAAATTTGTCTTACTCATTTACAATTGACAAGTAACAAGAAAATAATCATCAATCGTTTGTAAATACTGTAATTAGTGGGGGAGTAATAATCAATAGCAGAACAAACCAAAACAACTAATAAGAAATTTTATTTAAGTAAAAAATGATATAATAATTATTTCTAAGGGACGATATAATCATTGATCTTTCACAAATACTGTAATTATTAATATTTTGGTATAAATTTCATTACGGTATGTCTGCACGTGCATGTGCAGGCACATCCGTGCATTTTTGATATAATATTTTTAGGGTAGTCGTGGCAACCCCATAGTTAGGTTACCCTTCTCCCGTGTATACAGAGATAGACAAATACATTATTATCGGTCTTTCAAGTATGTCAAATGAACCAAAATTACTCCTTAAAAAATAAAACCATAATTATTGTTGAAGTCACACAAATGATTGGTTGAGTTTTTATAATCTTCAAAATTGATATTTTTTTTTATATTCCTATCTATGTCCTATAGTTACTAATATTATCTAAAGTTGATTGTGGCAGTGATGGGACAACATTTGTGCTTAAGCTTAACATACTCTTCCACATCCCAACATTAATTATCATAAAGTTTCAAATCAATAACATGCTACTATTACTTTGTAACCATAAATATAATACACTCAAGTAAACTAACTTGAATTACATTACACTCACTCTAATTGTTAACTTGGTAAAAAATATTCATTCTTTTAACAAAATTATGCATGCATGATCTTTTCCTTCATTCTACTCTGGTGATGTCTAGAAAAAATACTTCGTTCTAATGCAATATCGACGTAAGGCTCACACGACTTAAACTCTTGTGTGAAATATATAATTGATAAAATTCAAATATATGAAATGAAATATCTGATTAATATATTGAAGCTATTTGTTTCCATGTGATGTGGAACTTTTTTGTTACTTCATAATTTGATTCATTTACTTTTTATACAATGTTATCTTAACCAATATCCTCGTTGAAAATTTCATGAAACATTTCAATTTTAAGAAAGTGATATCTAAAACTGTGATTTCTTCCTGCTTTTTTTTTTTTTTTTTTTTCAAACATGTTATA
>Ga0228710_1001212_pt1 | contig 37905 bp, 18 predicted proteins | sample MedpolnodulmetaG_FD_177995 | JGI IMG/M metagenome (GOLD analysis project Ga0228710, IMG submission 177995) | Root nodule microbial communities from Medicago polymorpha collected in Santa Monica, California, United States - pink nodules | ecosystem: Host-associated > Plants > Roots > Nodule...
TATGTTTTTAATTTTTCTCAAAAAAAAAAAAAAAAGAAGTATGTTTTTAATTAGCATAGCAAGCCGTTCGTTATTGTTATTAACTTTCTTACACATATTATTAATGTTTTAATTTCCCTCATTGAAGCTTCTGCAGAGCCTAGAAAATGATAAAATCAACTATACATTTGTCAAAATAAAATAGAAAACACATATTTTTATACTAACATGATCCGAGGTCCTTTCTTATATTCCCTTAGACTAAAAATGTCTTTATGCGTAATAAAATTAAAAGAAGAATGTCTTTGTAATTAACTTAGTTGGTAGAGACGGTGTTTAATATATATAGATATCGATGTTCGAACCTTAACATCCTACTTATTCAATAAGAGATGCATTTTTAACAACTAAACTATTTGACAAAAAATAAAAAAGAAATGAAAGGAGAAGAATAAAAAATGAAAACAAACAATTAAAAGCTCGCGGTGTTTTAGTGTTATATTACAACTTGAGGGGGAATGTTGAATATTCTCTGTTTATTATGATAGATTTAGCTTCCTCATTTTCTGATTAGTTTGGACAACCTCGTTGTAAAATACAAGTTAAGTAGTTAACCATTCTATTTTATTCAATTAATTAAAAAATCGAAGTAGTTTAAATTTGAAGTAATCATATGACAATACCATATTCGGGCACTGACATGTGTTGGATACGGAACACACCTTTAATAAAAAGTGTTGTTGTGCTACACAAACCATCAAAATAAAATTATTATAAATGTAGTTGCAATCAATCCTTGAAAACTCTTACATTTACATCAGTCATTGAGCTGACAAACTATCACAATGAAGTTCTGAAAACTAAATGGGGAAAAAGTAAACAAATGTTTGAAACTTAATTGATTATATCATCAAAACCCACATGTTTCTTGCTTTTTGCAAGGAGTACCTTCAAGATTTGTCAGCAAACTCCGCAGGTTGAGTAGAACCTTCTTTGCACGTATACAATCATCTTGCTGGCTATCAAGTTCACCATCATATCCTAAATTGGAGTTTATGCTAAATTCACCACCACTAAACCCAGGACCTGGCTTTTCTGTAGCATAGTTCACTCGTACCTTCCGACCATAAAGATCCTGTGACAACACAATTTTAGATGTGTATTCGGATGGAGATTACTCAAAGACAAGTTGCCAACACAGATTGAATTGTGGAGACGATGCGGTATCAGTGATATACACGAATAATGTTGCATTTTTTTGCTGAGAAAGGATCATCTGATTTTATTTATATGCTTTTTCTTGATAATGACTGCTGTAGAATCTAATTTTTCGTATACATTCATATGCAACTTCTTACTTATTTAGTTGTGTTTTGCTATTTCACTTTCCAATCTAACACAAGTCATTTTTTTTATTATAGATCTGCAATCTCAACTTCAAAGATATCAAGGTTATTGATATTTGATAGTACATGGTTTGGATGAGGAATGATAGGAAGAAAGAGGCCTATTGCTGCTACAACAATTGTTTTAGTTATAGCACTCATTTTCGGAGAAATTTATTGCCCTAGGTTATCATTTAGGATTATGTTCTACAGCTCAACTCTTTGTTGAATTTCAAGTTGACTCTTTTATAGGACCATTTGGGTGTGATAAGAATAGTAAATGTGTGTAGTATTTCACTTGCTGTTAAGAATTTTTACATTAAAATTAACAAGTGTATGAAGAAATATTAGCATGATCTAAATTCCCAACATCTTTGTGTAAATTCGTACCCTAAGAATTTTGCCATGAGTCTTAAGTGTTTGAACCATCTTTTTTCTACTCATAAAATCTTAAACATATGCTTGAAATAATTAATTCAAAGAACTGAACTAAAAGCCACTAACAAGAATAGAATGGACGTAATTGGCAAAACATTAGCAGACTTAGACAAACTATTATTTAGGTCCTCAAAGACCTCTTTATACAACTATTCAACCAAAACAAATGTTAACCAACTGATTGCTTAAATGACATTTTGACAAATAAAAAAAAAGGCATAAAACTGAAGCACCTGCTACTAATTCCTTCTAGAATAACCTTTTAAATGATTTCAGTAGAAAACCATGTGAAAAACAACAGACTTCAGAGGTGGAACATTTTTAGGAGTTCACATAAGCAAAAAAAATTGATCATGCGTGAACTTGGTCAGATTGCGACACCAACTTTTGGTTCGGACGCAGAAACATCTGCAAACACAGGGTGGAGGACATGACCTTCCTTAGGAACAATATGCACCCACTTGCGACCAGTCAACTTGTTGCGCTCAAATTTCACCCATCCCTCTTTCAAAGCAAAAAGAGTATGATCTTTCCCTAGTCCAACATAGTTTCCTGGATGAAAACGAGTACCACGTTGCCTAACAATGATGTTTCCAGGTATTACCCTCTGCATGATAACAAAAATAAGAAAAGAGTCTATTTATGAGTGAATGAAATGAATGAATCATATTCAGAAAGTCCAGGTTCAGTACTCTCGCACTAATTGCATGTCATAAACATGAAGCATAAATCTCTCACCTCTCCACCAAATTTCTTCACTCCAAGGTTCTTAGGATTTGAATCACGTCCATTTTTTGTGGATCCAGCTGTCTTTTTGGTAGCCCAACGGCGGAAAACCAAACTCAACCCCTCTCCAGAAACATCTAAAATAATGAATTTTAAAGATCATTAGTCTAGCTTGCTTTAGAAAGTCATGATACAAATAGCCAATATAGGATCATGAAGGTATACCGGCAGTGCTTCTGTAGACAGGAACATTTGTCACGAGTTCCTTGATATTCAATCTTCTGCACAACGATGATGCAAAATTCATGCTGTTTTTCTGTGATAATGACAATCCCTGAAACACAAAATAGTATAACAGTGTTAGATAAAAATCAAATGCTCAGAAAGCTTATCAATGATGTCCTTTCAAACAACATATTGAAGCAATCGTGGTCATGGCAGTTCATTCACCTGTGATCATTACAGGGTATTTCTATATTTAATAAGACCAGAAATTATAATAAATGTAAGATATCTCATAAAAATAAAATAATAAAGGTTATTTTTAAAAATTAAAAACCATTCATGAACAGTAACCTTGAATGCTATCAAAATTCTACAGCAAAAGGCAAAAGCCCCTCAGACTTGGAAAGTTATGAAAAAAATGGGTAACCCAATATAACTGATCCCACAACTACCACTGTTGAAACCAATGAAGCAAATGATTGAGCCAATCATACCATTGAAAGAAATGGAAAATACCAAAAAGTTTGAATCCATATCTAATAACATTGATTCATTGGCTAGAAACAATGTAAAATGAGTGATGGGAAAAAATATTAACGTATACTTGAAGCATTCATTGATGCTCTGGTATGTACATCAAAGACAAGCTAAGGCCATTGGATCAGAGACCACCATATATTACTCAAAAATAATTAACCGAGGCAGAGACTTGGGTGTAAAAGTACATACAAGTTAAAAAATGCCAATTTCGGTGGACTTGTCCATACAACGCAAAAGTTCTAAATTCCTTGACAAGCTTATGCAAATAAATAAGCTCTTATGTTAATTCATAAGTTCTCACTAACAAAAATTGTATCTTCATAAGTTGTTTTTTCATAAACTACCTTGACAAGCTTATGAACATATCATAAAAGCTTATTTATTTGCATAAGTTGTTTAATCAAAAGTAAGCCAATACAAACGGGCCTGCCTCTAATGAAATTGATTTGATTATCCTCCATCTGATCTACTCTCCTTACTATAGAATCTACGAGTCTTCTCTCTACATGCCAAAACCACCAGAGCCAAGTTTCTATTATTTTTTCTACAATAGGTACTACCCTAACTCTCTCTAATCGTAAGACATGTCATTTACACTAACAATGCATAAAAAACCAAACAGCAAAAGCAACAAAACTCTTTCAAAAACAGATCAAGCTTTAGAAAAACCCACATTCAATTTTGAAACTATAACAAACATATAACAATTATCTAAATAAACATAAAGTAACTAATTAATCAATCAAAATGATATAGAGAAAAAAAAAGAATGTGACGCACATTTTGAAGTAAAAGCCACTGCGGCATTTTATCGAACATATATTGTGCACAAGATGCAAATTAGGGAAGATAAGGCTAATCATAAAAAATAAAAAATAAAGGGAAGATGCAAATTGAACAGTGTAGAATGAAAGTGAAAGCACCAATTTGAGATTTGAAGAGTTAAGGTTTATAGCAGAAGAGGGAAAACCATAAAATTGATCAAATGAACCTTTTAATACACAAAAGAGATAAATGAAGAAGGATGATGAAGAGAGGTTACCGATGAGATGAGAGGAGAGGAAGAAAGCGATGGCCGCGGCGGTGTTGGCTGTTCTCCGACGGGGGAACTGATTTTCTGGGTTTTCACTTGAAATGAAAAGAGGATCAAGGAAGTAGGGTGAATTTCGATAGCTATTATCTTTTTTCTTTTTCTTTTTTTTAAGATTCTATAGCTATTATTTATCTACGGTACTAGAATAAAAAAAAAAATACTCATAATCATATTAATTTTTTTGACAAGATATTTTATTTTGTTACAAGATATTAATTTTTTTTTTTGTCAAGTAGCATAGTTGTAATAATTCACTTTTTTCAAGGTAAATAAATTGGGGATAACACTTGGGTGACATTGACCAATCACAATGTTACAATGTTTGTAAAAGAGAGAGAAACGCAAGCATCGTAACATTGTGATTGGCCAATGTCATCCAACTCTATATCACCCAAATACTTCATGGGTGTCTGGGGTTCAAATACTAACCTCTGTATATAACAATGCAGTCCCTACTAACTGAACTAAATTATGTTCACGATGACATAATTTCTTTTTTTTTATTGATGGGTATAATGTCATTTTGTAAGATAAAAAAAATTAATTTATTCATTTTTAATTAGTTTTTTTTAGAGAAAAAGAAATAGTTATCACTCCCAAACTAACTAATTTTCCATATTTTAAAATATAAATAAACTAGAATGGGATTGTGGTGACTTTTCAAGGCTCACAAATTAAAAGTGATGTACTTGAACATTTGCAACCCTCAACAAAACTTAAAAAGACTCACAATCAAAGGTTTAAAAAGACTGACAGTCAAAGGTTGTGCTCGAATTAGCTTTCCAAATTGGTTGGGTGATTCCTTATATAGCAACATGGTGCATTTAAGGATCTCGAATTGTAATGATTGTTTATATTGATATTGAGTTTTGTGGAAGTGATAGTTCTCCTGCATTTCAACCATTTCCCTCCTTGAAGACTCTACAATATATGTCATTCTCCTTCTTCATTCTCACTGCAACCAATCCTCCTTTAAATCGTCATTCTCATTCTCGCCCCCCTTCGACATCTTCACTAGCCATCTCTAGGTCACTCTCTGAACACGAGATTAAGAAATTGTCTCAGAAAAAGATGAACCTCTCACCATTTTTGAAGACACGGTGGCGAAGATGCGGAACCTCAACCTCCTCTAAGCAAAGGTTATTTTCTTTCTCATTGTAATTCTTTTCCATTCATGTGTGTATTAATTAGGGTTTATTTGCCATCTTTTGTTACGAGTGTTTGTCCATTTTTGTTTGTTATGGGAGGCAATTATTTAAAATGAGAGAAATTCTGAAGTAAAATCCTATTTGAAATATACAAATCTGAGTATGTTTTTGTTAACTATTGCACCTCTGCATGAACCAACATTAGTACCATTGTCAGCAAGTGAATTACGAGAGAATGTACAAAGTGTGTAGAATTGGAGTCCATTTGTAGAATTGCATGTGCATTAACCAATTTGTAGTTACCCAATTTTTTTTCACTTCATTCACACCAATTTTTTTTCACTTCATTCACACCAATTTTATTTTAATATTTAATCAGAATATTACAATACCCGGAAGGAATCCACTCTTCATCTTGTTCTCAGGCTTAATCCCAGGGGTGGGAACTGCCACAAAAAGAAGTGTGGACATAGCAATTAATTGAGGCCAAAGAAGAAGATTAAGTAAACTTTGGTTTATATTGTTTCTTTCTTATGGTTTGTTCTAAGATGCTTTTGGTTGTTACTTATCTTTTGACTGGACTTCTTGTTTTAATTGATGTTGAATATAGTTGGAACTTATTTTCGTATCAGTGGATTATATTTTGGTATAACTTATAAGTGAATGATGTTGATTAAAAAAACGAAATGTGTATCATATTTCAACATTATTTCACAAAAATCGATTAGTACGTAATTTCTCAAATATTGATGTGTGGTTGGTGCGGGTTTAGGTTTACGAACTATGCACATCTACGAGCGGTTATATTTGGGTAGGGCCATATTTGACCCAAACTGACATTGTCAGCCCATTTGAAATTTTTAGTTTTATTTCTCAAACTTTCTGTGTTGTTTTTTTTTAAGGAAAAAGATAGGTTGACATTGACACCCTTTTTTATACATCTCTCATATACATCCCTTGTGTCAGGAGTATTTTAGTAATTTCATATCACATCATCACCCCTTTTCATCACTTCTTTCAATGTTTTTGCCACGTGTCACAAATATGTGTGGATGTAAAAGAATGTATGTCACCTAAGATGATGTATAAGAACTCTTTTTTTTAAATGGGGACCAAAATCTATCAAGTTGAAAACTCTTTAGTTTAGCTTGATTTTTAACTTATTTTGCAAAATTGTCAATAAATAAAAATTGAATTAGATGTTTGAAACTAAAACTGTATCAATTGTTGACCAACTTTCAAATTATCAAACACAACAATAAAATTTAAATTTATATTAGATTAAAACTAACACTTCAAAATCATCTATACCACACACATTACACATAATGTAGCATACGAGATGCATAAATAATCAAGAACAAACCATTGTAAACATTAAAATTTAATATAGTCATCTAGATGGGAAAAGAAAAGTCATTATAATTCAATTATGGAATAGATATAGCAATACGCATTATACAAGTTAATTCACAATGGGGCACCATGGCACCATGGAAAACAAGATTTTTTATAAACTATAATTTTACAAACAGACTAGATAAAAAAAACATGATAAAATACTTACATCATCCAAAGTAAAATGGATCATGATGCTTTAAAATTCAAAGCAAATTTGCTACTTAACATCATCCATAGACAACATTGGCATGCTTAATTAAAGTTGCAGATGCAAAAACGGTAAACCACAAACATGAAAACAGTGAAAATATTGAATCATTTTCAAACCACAAGACATTGAGCAAAAATATCTAAGTATTTTCAACAAAAGTGAACGCACAAATTCACTCCAATTAAACTTCTGGTTCTACATAATCACAATTAGATGGTATCAATTCTAAAGTTTTAACCAATAACCTATTTGATATATAATCATTAGTATTTTAAAAATAAAAATGTACCAATGATTCAAGTGTCAACCAAATGTTCTTCAAATCAGCTAAGAAAAAACTTTTACATAAAACTTTTTATGGTATGACACTTATTGAATAATATCAATATAACCAATAAAAAGATTAATAAATTCTTTTCACTTTAAATAATTGAACTTAGTGTAAATATGTATCTTAAATTCTAAAACAAGGGACCTTTAGATTTGTAACATATGTAGAGTAGAAATGTGAATCATGAAACAAGAAACAAAAGCAAATGGTCTGAAACCCTCAATCAGGAAAAAAAATAGAAAAAAAATAACAAATATTAAAAGCAGAAGATATGACATTTGATTTGAACGTAGTTACATATATAGAGTCAACAAGATGAATGAAAAATCGAGATTTGGGTTCGAAATCGTTGGTGAATGTGAGACTTAGTGATACCAGAGATTAAATGAGTCGTGAGGGTTAGATGTGGTGGTGAGTGCGAGTTAAACGGTGACGACTGAGGGTTCTACGATTGTGTTTGTGACTAAGAGTGAGATAGAGCTTCAAGACCAACTTCTATGTTTTTGTTAGTGAAGTGAGAGAATGTGAGGAGGCAAGACAACAAGACTAAGTCCAAGTGAATCAACGAGGTTATGCAAACCCTAAAAATCAAAACGCAAGCGTTTATCATCAAAACGACATCGTTTGATATACCATATACAAGCGGGTTTGATTATCCTCAATTTAAATCTCTCCACCCGAACTTGTCTACACTGACCCAGTCTAAACCAAAATTTCAACTTGCTGACCCATGACCGGTTTGTATCCGCCCATTTCGATCTTTTTCGGTTACTCGTAGGTTGAATCGGGTCGTGAGTTTATTCCAACTCTATTTAAGACTTGGACATCAAGTTTTAATCCATAAAAAAACCATTCAATCAAAGTCAAGTGAGAATCAACCTACTTTTACTTGATTTTGACTTAAACCAATTAGGGTTAAGATTAGGGTTTAATTATTCAATCACTAATGAAGAAAACCTTTCCCACCGCCAACCACCGCACCACCACCCGGCATGACTCTTATCTCCGCCGCCAACCACTGTGGCCAGCTGACCATCACCGGAACCCCAGATTCCACTCCAACCACCTCCATGATCGCCCCCGCTTCCCCAATTTCATCGTCAATCTCCGCCTCACCCACCGCCGTAACCTCCGCCGTGAAGAGATCGAAACCCTGATCGCCGATTGCAATCCAAATCCTGAAAAATTCTCATTTCCACCAAACGAAAGCATCGCTGCTTCTCTCAATTTCAACAACCGAACAGACGCAATCAGCGCCGTCGTTTGGTTCTGGGAATCACGTTTATCAGAATGCCATCACGATTTATCGCCGGAGTTCATCGAGATGAACTCCGGCAATCCCAAACACGGAGACGAACTCAACTTTCGTCTCCGAAGCCTATTCATGAGCCATGTGAAGGAATTAATGGAAGGAAAAGAAATAAACCGTTGGATAAATGAATGGGATCGTATATCAAAAGAGATTAAACAAGTAAATAGCTTATTAAGTAAACCTTTTCCAATTAGGGTTCAAGATGAGAATCTTGATAGGAAAAAAATGCTTGATGGTGAACAAAATTTGGTTGAGAAAAGATTAAAGGAATTTGAATATGCTATGGAGAATATTTTGATGTATTTAGAGGAAAATAATAATAATGATGATGATGTTAATGTGATTAAGTTTGGTGAAAGATTTGATTGGGAGAAGATTTGTAATTTTATTGTTAGGGAAAGGAGGAGACTTGAAGAAGGTTTGCCTATTTATGCATATAGGAAGGAAATTCTTCAGCAAATATATCATCAACAGGTACCTTGTATTTCTTCTATGGTACTATGTACATGCAAGCTTGAAAAAGTAGTAATTTTTTAAGATGGTACTCGCCAGCATTTAGATTGAGTTATTTTAAACTTATGAAAAATAGCTTATGTAAATAAAAAAAGTTTTTATATTAATTCATAAGTTCTCAGTAACAAAAACTTTACCTTCATAAGTTGTTTTTTCATAAACAAGCTTATGAATAATAAATAAAAGCTTATTTATTTACGTAAGCTGTTTTGTATAAGCTCAATCCAAACAGGGCCTAAGTCATTATAGTTTTTAAATGTGTAAGATATTTGTTAAGGGTGTCTTTGATCCGCAGAACAATGTACACGGGAAAGAAATGACAGTACTAAACTATGAATTGTATTGTGTATAGATAGATAGATAGATAGAGATAATATTTTTTATTTTGGAACATAAAAAAAGTATTTTGCTATTTTTGATAGTTTGTTATCTAGGAAAAAACTGTCCCATGGTTTAGTAAGGACAAAAATAATCATGTTTATGTCAAGTCCCTTGTTACCTGTTTTGTCTAGTTCCATAACTAGTTCCTAAATAAAAAATAAAAAAGGGCACAGAGAAAAAGTTGTCAAGTTCAAACGCACCCTAAATGTATCAAAAGTATAAACACGTTCTCAAGTGTCTTTTTAGTTAGTCATGTTGGTCCTTTTGTTAGCGTCACATGTGTTTAATTAACAGTCAATTTCGTCCATAAAATTACAAACAAAAGAGATACATAATAACGTATTTGCACATTTGATACATTAAAGGTCCAAAATAGTCGTTTCTCAGGCAAATACTAACATTTTTTTTTGGTAGTGGCCGGGGTTTGAACCCCGGACCTTGCATATTTTATGCATTGTCCCAACCAACTGAGCTAAGTTCACGAGGACACTAACATAAGGAACATGTTAGTAAACTAAATGCTATATAAATATTATCATGAAATTCATGCATTTATTTCCTTGAAATTTTTGCTTTCTATTTTTAGATTCTTATATGAATCCACTTAGTGGGATAAGCTTGTTGTTGTTGCTGCTGCCGCTGTTGTATATGACCCATTTTTTAAAGGCTTGATAAGTCATTATTGGGGTAGGTCAATCATGTATGAACTCAAAAAGTACTATATAATTGTTGACTCGACTTAATTTGGCATGAAAGACTTAAAATTAAAGCGAAAAATAAGAGAGGTAAAGTAGTTTGGTAATTTTATCTAGATTATTATTATTTTTTGTTATAGCATGATAGAATTTGAATTTGAATTAAAGCTAAAACAAGAGAAGTAATGAATGAGTGTTAACCATTAATAATTAGTGATTAGGCCTCTAAGTTCACTTTTAAATTATTTGTAGTTAAATCTTTGAATTTAGAGACCCTTTTACAAGTTATATGAAAGTTTGAGATCTAATTTGTAATTTTGCTCTTTGCCGGTTGATACTATTAATTATGTTGATATTTAGAGATCTTGTTGTTCTTGTTCATCTGATTAGTGTATGTATGTACAGATAACAGTGTTGATTGGAGAGACAGGTTCTGGGAAGAGTACTCAGTTAGTGCAGTTTCTTGCTGATTCGGGTGTTGGGGCCAATGAGTCAATTGTGTGCACTCAGCCTCGCAGGATAGCTGCAAAATCATTGGCTGAAAGGGTCCAGGAAGAAAGTGGTGGATGTTATGAAGACAGTTCAATCAAGTGTTATTCTTCGTTTTCTTCTTGGAACAAGTTCGATTCTAGGATAACCTTCATGACAGATCATTGTTTATTGCAGCACTACATGAGTGATAAGAATTTGTCTGGGATTTCGTGTATTATAGTGGATGAGGCTCATGAAAGGAGTATAAATACTGATTTATTGTTGGCGTTGATAAAGAATTTACTTCGTAAGAGGGTTGAAATGCGGCTTATTATCATGTCTGCCACAGCTGATGCAAAGCAGCTATCTGATTACTTCTATGGCTGTGGAATTTTTCGTGTTCCAGGGAGAAACTTCCCTGTGGAGGTGAGATATGTTCCTTCCAATTATGAAGGAGGATCTCGTTCTTCTGTTGTGGACACTTACGTTTCCGATGTTGTTAAAATGGCAACTGAAATTCATAGAACAGAGAAAGAGAAAGAAGGAACTATTCTTGCCTTTCTTACATCACAGTTAGATGTAGAATGGGCTTGTGAAAAGTTTGAAGTCCCCTCTGCAGTTGCTTTGCCCTTGCATGGAAAACTTTCGTCTGAAGAGCAATTTCAAATTTTCAAGAACTATCCTGGAAAAAGAAAAGTGATATTTTCAACGAATGTCGCTGAGACATCACTTACAATTCCTGGTGTTAAGTATGTGATAGATTCTGGATTGGTTAAAGATAGTCGTTTTGATCCTAGCAGTGGGATGAGTGTACTTAAGATTTGCTGGATCAGCCAGAGTTCTGCTAACCAACGGGCTGGTCGTGCTGGGAGGACCGAGCCTGGTAGGTGCTATAGACTGTACTCAGAAGCTGATTATCAGTCTATGGAACCAAATCAAGATCCCGAGATTCGAAGAGTTCATCTTGGCGTAGCAGTTTTGAAGATCCTTGCTTTAGGGGTGAAGAATGTCCAGGATTTCGATTTTGTGGATGCTCCATGCACTAGCTCTATTGAGAGGGCAATCGGGAATCTAATTCAATTAGGAGCCATTAAACTCAACAATGATGTTCATGAATTAACTCCTGAAGGTAGGCGCTTAGCAAGAATGGAGATTGAACCTAGGCTTGGTAAACTCATTCTTAGCTGTTTCCAATATACCTTGGGTAGGGAAGGCATTGCCCTTGCTGCCATGATGGCCAATGCTAGAAGCGTATTTTGCAGAGTTGGTAATGAAGGTGATAAGCAAAAATCTGATTGTCAGAAAGTGCAATTTTGCCATTGTGACGGTGACCTTTTTACTCTTCTCTCCGTGTACAAGGAATGGGAAGTCCAGCCTCAAAATTGGAAGAATAAATGGTGTTGGGAAAACAGCATCAATGCCAAATCTATGAGGAGATGCCACAACACATTTTTGGAGTTAGAATCTTGCCTAGAGAATGAACTTGACTTTGTTGTTCCAAGTTACTGGCGCTGGGACCCTCATAACCCTTCTATTCATGATAAGAACATGAAAATGGCTATACTGTCCTCACTTTCTGAAAATGTAGCCATGTACTCTGGACGCAATCAACTTGGTTACGTAGTAGCTCAAACGGGGAAACATGTTCAACTACATCCATCTTGTTCCTTGCTTGTATTTTCCCAGAGGCCTAGTTGGGTGGTTTTTTATGAGCTTCGTTCAGAGTCTAATGAATATTTGTTCTGTGTGAGTGCTGTTGACTTTCAATCATTATACAACCTTAAACCTCCTCCCTTGTTTGATGTATCTAAGGTGGAAGAGCAGAAGTTGCAAACAAAGACGCTGGTTGGTTTTGGCAAACATGTTCTCAAGAGATTTTGTGGGAAAGGAAATTTGCTTGGTCATGTTTCTCGTATTAGGAAAGCTTGTATGGATGAACGAATATTTGTTGACGTGAATTTTGACGAGAACTACATTCAGTTGTATGCCTGTTCACATGATATGAATACAGCTAGTAAGCTGGTGAATGATGTTTTACAATATGAGAAGAAGAGGTTACACACTGAATGTATGGAAAAATGTTTGTATCATGGGTTTGGTTCCTCATCACCCGTGGCTATGTTTGGCTCTGGTGCTGAGATAAAGCATTTGGAACTTGAGAAGCTTCCTTTGAGTGTTGATGTGTTTCACCCAAACGTAAATGCAATTGACGAAATGGAGCTCCATATGTTTTTTGAGAAAAATACTTCTGGTTGTATATGTGACATGCAAAAGTTCACAGGCATGGTGAAAGATGTTGAGGATAAAGCAAAATGGGGCAAGATAACATTTATGACCTCCAATGCTGCCAAAAGAGCTGCTGAGCTGGATGGAGAAGAGTTTTGTGGTTCGCCCCTAAAAATAGTTCATTCACAGTCAGCTATGGGAGGGGATACAACATTTTCATTTCCTGCAGTTGAAGCAAGAATTTCTTGGCTTCGTAGGCCTATCAAAGCAGTTGGCATAATCAAATGTGATAAAAATGATGTGGATTTTATCATTAGAGATTTTGAAAACCTTATTATAGATGGAAGAAGGTATGTTCGTTGTGCTCCCAGTGATAAGTATTTGGACAACATTCTTATAACTGGGCTTGACAAAGAGGTTCCTGAGACTGAAATTTTGGATATACTAAGATCTGCTACTAGTAGAAGGATTCTAGATTTTTTCTTTAAGAGAGGAGACGTTGTTGAAAATCCACCATGCAGTGCGATTGCAGAGACGATATTAAAAGAAATCTCCCCCTTAATGCCCAAAAAAAACCCTCACATTAGTTCTTGCCGTGTTCAGGTGTTTCCACCTAAGCCGAAGGATTATTCGATGAATGCTTTAATTCATTTTGATGGAAGATTACATTTAGAAGCAGCAAAAGCTTTGGAGAAAATTGATGGAAAGGTGTTGCCTGGATTTCTTTCTTGGCAGAAGATAAAGACCCAGCGTTTGTTTCACAGCACCTTGATATTTTCTCCTCCAGTGTATCGTGTGATTAAGCGACAACTAGAAAAGGTGCTGGCAAGTTTCAACAATTTAGAAGGTATTTTGTTACAATGCTTCTTTTCTTTTGTAGATGCTTGTAATTCATCTATTGATGCCTTTTCAAAAGTCAAGCCTTCTATTTACACACATGGCGGCACCTTAACATGTCCCCCCAAAAGTGTTGATTTTCCCAATGCCTATTGTTCATTTGTGAGTGTGTTTGTATATACATAATTAATTGTTGTAGCTAGTCAACTTCAGCAGTATGTTTTCATTCTCCTTCCCCCCTCCCAAAAAAATAACAGGTTTGGAAAAAGTGAAAGGAAAAGAGTAGTAGTGTTTTGAGGAAATGAATGGCTGTTTTGAGGAAATGAATCTTTCTTGATTTAACATTTTTACAACTGTATAAACCATCTATTATCAGCCATTTAATACCTCTTATTATTATCTTTTTTTTGCCTGACAATTTTAACATTAACTATTGCTTAGTGTTTTAACATGGACCGTGGGTCAAGTTATTGTTTCATAGGCACTATGTTAGTTGTTATGTTAAATTTTACAAACTGGCAAATTCATGGTTTGTTGGAATCCTATTTATATTTTGAGAAAAATTCAATAGCATTTTAATCTTATTACTATTTTACCGCTGACACTGATCGATCTTCTTATTAGGTCTTGAGTGGAATCTAGACAAGACTCCTAATGGCTCCCACCGAGTGAAAATAACAGCCAATGCCACAAAGACGGTGGCAGAAGGTAGGAGACTTCTGGAAGAACTTTGGAGAGGGAAAGTCATTGTCCACGACAACCTCACCCCTGCCGCTCTACAGCCCATATTGTCCAAAGATGGTTCTAGTCTTACAAGCAAAATACAGCAAGCGACATCAACTTACATTCAATTTGATAGGCGCAACATGAAGTTACGGATATTTGGTTCGCCGGACAAGATTGCTTTGGCTGAGAAAAAGTTAATTCAATCTCTCTTGTCCCTCCATGAAGAAAAACAGTCAGTAATCTGTCTGAGTGGAAAGGACCTACCTTCTGATTTTATGAAGCAAGTGGTTAAGAATTTCGGGCCAGATCTTCATGGACTAAAAGAGAAGATACCCGGGGCAGATCTTAGGCTCAACACACGCAACAAGACAATCCTTCTTCATGGTAACTCGGAGTTGAAATCAAGAGTGGAGGAAATAACTTTTGAGATTGCACGTTTAAGCCATCCTTCAAGTGAGAGATTTGACACTGCACCTAGTTGCCCAATTTGCTTGTGCGAGGTTGAGGATGGATATCAGCTTGAAGGTTGTGGTCATTTGTTCTGCCGGTCATGTGTGGTGGAGCAGTGTGAATCTGCTATAAAAAACCAAGGCAGTTTCCCAATACGTTGTGCTCATCAGGGCTGTGGAAATCATATTTTGCTTGTAGATTTCAGAACTCTCCTGTCAAATGATAAGTTGGAAGAACTTTTCAGGGCTTCTTTGGGAGCTTTTGTAGCCTCAAGTTCGGGAACCTATAGGTTTTGCCCATCTCCTGACTGCCCCTCAATCTATAGAGTTGCAGATCCCGAGACAGCTAGTGCGGCATTTGTTTGTGGGGCATGTTATTCAGAGACTTGTACCAGGTGCCACATAGAGTATCATCCATATGTTTCATGTGAGAGATACCGACAATTCAAGGATGACCCGGATTCATCTCTGAGGGATTGGTGCAAAGGGAAAGAACAAGTTAAGAATTGCCCGGCATGTGGGCATGTAATTGAGAAGGTAGATGGGTGCAATCACATTGAGTGCAAATGTGGAAAACATATCTGCTGGGTTTGCTTGGAGTTCTTTACAACCAGTGGTGAATGTTATAGCCATATGGATACTATACACTTGGGCGTAGATTAAATTGCCATTTGCATTGAAATTGTAAGTTTAGTATATTATTTTATGAAAATGATTTAGCACCTTCTGCTTTGAATTAGTGTATTAAATATGAAAATGTATATATAACAAGCTTCTTTTGCAATTAACTGTTGCAGGTATTTCTTGAGAAAATTGAAAATTGTGAAAGAAAAGCAATGTGCAAGTGTTAGCCATGAATCAGGTATGCACATTGTGCTTTTCATTTCTAATCTTTATCAAATTAATTGGAATCTGTTTGCTTTTGCTATTTTGGTATTAACTATAAGCATTGTATTAGTTTTCCTTTTGTTAGGTGAATTGCTCCGTTGGATTTTATGCTTAGCGTTGAATCAAAGCATGGCTAGAATCAAAGCCATAAATTGAAGGTAAATTAGAAAAAAGCTTGAGTCGCCCTCATTTCTAAACTATGTCTTCTTAAATTTTGGTTTTCGCTAAAGAACAAACGCTAAACTAAAGATACTTTAGGAACCTTCTTTTGATGGTTTGCTTGTGTTTTTATCATTCATTTCAGTACACTGCAAATCTGGCTGGGAATGAGATTTTGATATTGCGTCTACCTACATTTCATGTTGTCAATGGAAGCTCACAAGAACGAAACAAGTTGGCATGCAAGTAATTTAAGATGTCATAACTTTTTCAACTTTAAGCTGGCAATACATCAAACAATAGAAAAGGTGTTTCACTTTTAAGACCTATTGAAGCAAAGTTCTAAGTGGAACAAATTTGACAATACAGGGATATGTTTCATATGATTAAAATATACCGGCAGGTCGCATATACTGTAAATTGGATTGTAGTATTTAAACAAAAACTTGTACTGTGTGTGTAAATCCTAAGTTTATTAATAGAGAAGTTGAAGATGTATGCATAATTGACCGGATTCCGTGATTAGATACTGTGTTCTCTGTTTGTATTTTTTTCGTTTTTTGTTTGAACAATACCATCATTTTTTCTTATAACTATGTTGCTTTTGGTATTCTTTTCTTCTATTACCTTTACATTTAAAGGATGCTGTTATATATGACATCAGATTTTCCAAATTTGTTACATCTATCTCTAAAGGGCTGTCCTAAACTTAAAGGAACCTTACCTATAAACCAAACTTCCTCAACTTTTGAATTATCTGGCTGTCCTCTATTGTTTCCTAATCCAATGTTAAACTTCACAGAAAACTTACCAACAAACCTTCATTCATCACTTGTGCTCAACTGCACCAACTTTATCATGGACTTAACCCTCTCGAGAATTCCTTCCTCGGCTTCATTCCCTAGAGTCGAGACGGTCTACCTACAACTTTGCGGTCACTCACTTTACGTGATTGTGAGAATCTAGAATTCCTTCCTCATGAATCTTTGTGTAATTACACATCACTTGAGGAATTGGAAATACACAATAGTTGTCATTCATTGACATCTTTTACTCTATGCTCTCTTTCTGTGCTCAAAAATCTTAGAATTATGCGTTGTGAACGTCTGAAACTCATCTCAATTGTGGAAAATCCAACACAAAGTCTCTTGTTTCTTCAGTATTTGAGCATACATTCTTGTTCTGAACTTGAGTCATTTCCCATGAATGAATTTAGCGCACATAACCTTACCTATTTGGATGTGTCAATGCGTGACAAGCTTAATAAAGGATTGACTATTCAAAATCTTCCAAATCTTGTGTCTTTTTCAAATGAAGGTTTACCTATCAATTTACAAACTTTTATCGTCTGCAGTCGTGGAAGTTCTTGGACAAGAGCTATCAGTGAGTGGAGTTTGCAAAGGCTCACTTGTCTTACAACATTACACATTGAAGGTGATGATCTTTTGAATGCACTTATGGAAATGGATATGCCATTGCTTTCAAATTCTCTTGTGTCAATATACATATATAATCTTTTTGATGTAAAATGCTTGGATGGAAAGTGGCTGCAGCATCTGTCATCTCTTGAAAACCTTGAGATTACATACTGTCGAAAACTCGAATCCTTGCCAGAAGAGAGACTTCCTTCTTCTCTTTCTGTATTGACCATCAAGAAGTGTCCTTTATTGGAAGCAAGTTGCAAAAGCAATGGAGGGAAAGAGTGGCCTAAAATTTCTCACATTGCATGCTTAATTATCAACAGAAAAGTGATCATATGAGTGACTAGGTGAAGTGAGTCCTTGTTTGTTTTTTGCCATCATCATGTATTAACTGTCTAAAAATATTTTCAGTTTTCATTTTCTAAAATCCGTGTTTATAAATTCCTAAGTATATGGAAGACTAATGTAGTGAATAATTGTGATAGAGACAAGTGATCATATGCGTTTCAAGAAACATCGAAAATAGTGTTTTGACTACTGAACTATTGTAAATGAAAATGCTGAGCGAAATATTGGATTTTCATTCTCTTATGTTAATTAGTCGAGGGGAAAATGAAAACAGTAAACTAGATTTTACTACTGAACTAAAAATGTTGCAATCATCTGTATCTTGTCTGAGTATCTCGGCAGTCATCCTTCGAAGGTGATAATATCAGTAGAATTTCCCATTTGCATGTCTTCCATCCTTTACTCATGACACCAAAACATTTTGTGTCATTTTTGTCATCATTTCAAAGTTTGGTTTAGATAGAAAATCGATCTGAACCTTCAGAACAGTTCGGTAAAATTGAAGTGAACTATAACGGTTTGTCCCAAACCAAACCGGAACTGTCTTTACAAAAAAAAAAAAAACAGAACTGTACCTTTTTGTACCGGAATGATTCTTTGTGAACCGAACTATACCAAATTGTTATAGTAAAACCGAACCGAATCAAATATGAGAGTTAAAAAAAAACAAAAACAGTTAAATCAAACTGAATTGCACCAAGCGAACCGAGTTGTGACAGATATAGTTCGCGAACTGAATTCGTGAAACAACCCATCACAGTTCCGTTCTTTTCCAGTGCTGTGAGTATGGTGGGTTATATTGTATAGATTTTCCACTTAGACATAGCCATGTCTTTCCAAATTATGTCCTAGTAAATAGGTAATATCACTTATTAATCTTCCATACAAAACCTTAGGGATATTTTTTTTATGTTATCCTAGTAAGGACAAATTAAAAGAACTTGGCAGTTCTTGAAAAATATGATGGCCTTTTTAGGAAGAAAATATCACCAGTAAAAGTGATGTAAGAGCTTCTTGGAAGAATGTAAGGTCTAGCAGGCCTATTACAGTTAGAGGCAGTGGATTGGCTCACATCATCAAGGTAATGATTGGTATCTGCGAAAACAAACGATCCTTTTCGAAATGTGATTCAATGTCTTCATAGCATAGTTGTCAAATCGAGATTTAAATTGTGAATCTGAAGATCTATTTTTCTAATGGTGAATTGAATCTTACTAGATATATTAGCAACAATAATATTAACATAGCAACGTCGTTTGAAAAGTTAGAGTTAGAGTTGGCTAACACCTTCACTTTTCAGGCTCATCATTCGAAAGGTTTTGTATTGTATAAAAAATACTCGATTATTTAACAATATGGTGACCGAGCAAGAGATCGATTTGGTTAGCATGTCTTTCACGAAACAAATTATATATTCGGGTCCAAGGCATAAATCACGTTATGGTGCTCATTTGTTTTACCAAGTATGAAGATTAATCTTTGGTGTTACTCTATAGATACTATCGAGAAAACTGTAGGAAAAAGAAGATTGCATGAGATATATTTTATTTTGTTTTATAATTGTCAGGGTGTGATTTTTTATTTTATTTTGTTGAATGGCAAATAGATATATAGATATATAAGAAAAAGGTAATCAATGTACATGAGGAATGAAACAAACAAATGCCCAAGAACACCCCTAAAAAAGACGACAAGAGGCTAGACCTAATCCGAAACCAACAACAAAAAAACCGCCCCCGTCCTCCTAATGACTAAAACCAAAAGCAACAGGACCTAGAGAGGCTGATTCTTAATTAACATTTATATGGAATGACTAAAATGACATTCATAGCCCATCTCCTTCAGATTATATGGAATATCAGTGCTCAATGCTCGTCTAGTTAGTCTGCAAGAAAAAAAATATAGCTTTAACTCAGATTATGATCAAATTGAGGCAATATTAAGGACACCAATGATTATTAATTTAAATACTTTGACATAATAATGTTCTAAATAGAGTGGGTTCTTTAATCTTTATAGTGTAGACATTTTACCTGGTCATCAGAAGTCCAGAGGGTGATGTTGTTTCTCAACAGTTGCATGAGAACCGTGCTGTCTTTGTAGTATTCATCTCCCAATTTGAGCTCATTACGTGCTTCATCTAAAGCCTATCAACAAGGAAAAGAAAATCGATTCAGTACAAGTACAAGCCAAACATGAACAGAAAAGAGAGACACATAAAGCCTTTGATATAAGAAAATAATGTCACATATCATACGCCTTTGTTCATTCTTATTCAACACCGACACATATAATTACATGTAATGTATTTATCGTCTCAAACTATTATCATTGTTGACGGATCCGTGCTTCATAGAAAAAATTCATCACAAATTAAAGGAAGAACACAACTATTAGTATAACTTCATAAATCAGAAAAATCATATCCCTCATGGCTCAATCTTATCACAAACATACACAATTTAATGCAAAACAAACAAGCCATTGTAAAACAAACAAACAAGATTGGATTAACACAAACCTGTTTGGCCATGTCAAGACCTTCGTCATACCGGTTGAGAATTTCATAATAGAAAACGGAGAAATTCAAAAGTAAACCCAATCTTATAGGATGACAAGATCGAAGATCCGCCGCAGCAATATCCTTCAAACAAACACAACACAATCACAATAAATTAGTTAATAAATCTTTCAAATTAAAAAAAGAAAACAAAATAAAACATCTTTTTTTAGGGTTTAGGGTTAAAAAAAACCTGTGCAGCCTTGTAAGACAACATAGTATCCTCAACAGCAGATTTTTGGTCATCACCAATCTTAAACTCAGCCAAATACCTTTGATAATCACCTTTCATCTTATAATAAAAAACCCTAATCTCGCTCAATGAAGAAGAAGGTATAAGCGTCGAGTCCAACAACTCCAGAACACTACCACAAACATTCTCTAACTCTGATTCAACTTTGGACCTATATTTCTTAACATGCACAACGTCATCTTCATTCTTTAAACCTTCTTCCTCCTTCGAAAGGATTCTCAACGCCGCACGAAGTGGTTCAGTCACGTTCTTGTAAGCGATGGATAGGAGGTTCATCTCTTCCAAGCTAAGCTCTGAGGCTGGTGTGTACCCTACAACTATCTTCTGCATGAAGGAAACCATCTCTTCGTAGCGTTCGGCTTGTTGCGCAAGTTTTGCTTGGAACACATACTGTTCTCTCCCAAGTCTTTGTGCAACCGTAAAACCCATGATTTTCTTCTCTTGTTTTTTGACTGTTCTGTTTTTCAAGTGTGAGTCAGGATACCTATATATACTGAATTCAGTAATTTACGTAAAAATATGATTTTGTAACAAAAAAAAAATCTTTTTAAATAGACAGAAATAATAAGTATCCAAATATTGAGGTAATTTTGTAACTAACAAATCTTTTTTTAAAGTTCAATTAAAACAAAGTATGGGCATGTTTGTGTTAAGCTTATTTTGAGCTCATGCAAAACAACTTATGCAAAGAAATAAATTTTTATGTTCATTTATAAGTTCTCACTAACAAATTCATTAAATGTGTTTCCATAAACTACATTTACACATTTATTAATAATACATTTTTTGAGAGAATTTATTAATAATACATAAAAGCTTATTTATATTCCCTAATTTAGTTTTTTATAAATTATTTTTATTAAGACTAGTATTCAAATCAACACCTCGTTTCCGTTTTTCCACTCTTTTTTATTGCGCTAACGCGTGTAAATTATAAACAATTTTTTTATAAAATTTTTATTAAAATAATAGATATAAATAATAGATATTTCGCATTTTTATATTGTAACAAACTATAAACGCTAGTATATATAATATTGATTGATAACGTTGATGATTACAAAATTTTAAAAATATAATAAGTAGTTTTTTTTTATGTAGTTTGTTGAAATTTCTATGCTACCTAAATTTTAAAAATAAATTAAAAACTTGAATAAAATATTAAGTTGATAGGATCAAAGTAATATATGAAGTTTGTCGAGATATTTATGTCAAAAAAAATATTAGTTTTAGAAAATTTAAAAAATATTGAGAATAAATGTGGAAGCGGCATATGGCATAAAAAACCTTATTTTATATATATACTATTGATATAGTATAGAATAGATAAAATGAAAAAACAAAATAGATTATGATATCTATACTATATATAAAGAAAATAGTTTTTTTTACTCTTTTGAGCTGACTTTTTCTCTTTTTAAAATTGTCCTACTAATTCGGAGTTTGCTCGAGAAGTAACTAAAGTCTAGCCAAAAATAGTCTTTTACAAAATCAAATTCAAGTTCTCCAAAAGGATTCGTGTGCCCATGTGTCAAAAGAAATAGAGGAAGAGAATACAAATTATCAAATGTTGCGAGTATATTTAAAAGATTTCAGCTAATTTGAGATTATCTTCAGTATTAATTTCAGAGATCTGAGATGTGTTTGTGATACCAGAAATCCGAGATGGGAATTTCATATTTGTGATTCCAAGATTCGAGATGCCTTTGCGACTTCAGATTTGCGAGACCAGAGAAAGATGCGAATTTCAAATTTGTGATTCTAACGATATTGCTTCTAATTTGAACTCTGATGAGAGAGAGAGAGAGAGAGAGTGTGTGTTAATATTAAAGTTAATAAAAGTAGTGAATGAAGGTTTTCGGTAAGGGTTTCAGTGAGGGTTAGGGTTGGTGATGAATGTTTCACGGTGAGAAAGGGTTTCAACGAGGGTTCCACAACGACGGTGAGGAGAAATGGTTGAATGTTGATGATGAATTTGGGTTTCATGAGCTGACTCATGGTGATAAGAAAAGGCTTATATGAGAATTTGGGGGAAAGGGTTTCCCGAGGGTGAAAATTTTGAATTTGGGGTTTCTGGTTTTTATATATGTTTTTTATATTTTAATTTAAATACATTTTAAATGGGGTTAAACCATTTAATATCTATTGAAGTTAAATTTTGCCCTCCAGCCAGGTTTTTAAGTCAAGTGGATAACTGCCTACTTAAAATCCATGAGCTAATATGTGTTTTTTGTACTCTTTTTGGCTTCTTAAATATATACCTAATCACCAATCTTAAATGACATAAAACGAAACAAAATATTAGTCAAGAGACCAAAACGAAACTAAAAGAAAAGCTAAAAGATTGAATATATAATTAGCCATTTTTTATTCTTGTAAAAAAGAACATAATTTATATTCTAGTAACTCAAAGCATGATGAAAAAATGAATCCAGATCCTCTCTCGTCACTAAAGGGTCTTCTCAATCTCGGTCATTGATTTCATTTTTATGTCTGCGATCAACAATACATAATGGTGGACGAACAACTCTAATCAGCGGATAATAAATACTCTAATCATAATAGAGTAAGTAACACAAGGGGAAGAGCAGCATACAATCTGGGTCCTAAAAAAGCTATTTTTTAAATAAAGTTATAGATGGAACTTGGGATCTGTTTGTCACTGATTAAAACAAAATGATTTTGACATTAAATATCTTAGAGATTATTATTTAGAGATTTTATAAAAAATCAAAATTTAGTTTATGTTTCAATTGTGTTTGGAAACAACTATACAAAAAGGATTTTTTTTTTGTTACAACAATACATCAACCTTTTGACATTTTTTTAAGAAGTCAAAATAAAATAAAAAATTGAACAAACAAAAATGATTTTTTTTCTCTTTAGCACAAGGCGTGCCAAAAAAGACCATTAAAGTTTATAGAAAGACAACCAAGTAATAAGACACTAAGGCAAAATTAGTCGATGCCCAAACAAGTAAACGGCCACGACCACCAACTATGATAGCCTAAGACAACATTTGCATTTATGCCTTCACCCATCAAAATGAATAAAGTTTAAATTATCCAACAGCTGAGGTATGAAATTCTATGTATTTTTTAATAATATATTATTTTGTTAGAAGCTAAAATAAATTAAAATACCAATCTAAAGCACAATGTGTGCTAGAGAAAAAGTCAAGGTTTACAAAATGTTTACAAAAAAACCAAAAAATCTACTTTTAACTACATATCATTTAAAGTGTTTTTAGATTAAAATTTATAAAAAAAATATAACAAACGGAATTAATCTTTTTAAAAATGATTATTTTAAAAATAAATAAAATTCTTAAAAATGTTGTAACAAACGGGCCCTTAAAAAATCGAAAAAAATTGTCCTTTAAAAATATTGAAGCCCACTTAAGTTGACACAATAGTATTAACTTGTAACCTTGAAGCATGTCCTTTTTAAGATCTCTTCGATTCTCCTCCACGTTGATTTGGTTGGGTTAAAATCAACGGTTTTGATTTGAAGAAAAAAGATAACTTGGAAACCTTTCGTTTCTTGTTTCTCTAGTTGACATGTGGCAAATTAAAAATTAACGGTTGTGATTTGAAGTTTTAAAATCAATTTTATTAAGAGAAAAGGTCACACCTCTTCTTCAAGTTTCAACTTGAAAGCGTCTGCTGAAAAGAGTACCACCGCATCATCGTGCAGTGCCGCCCGTTCCTTCCGAACACCCAACCGCCGCATATGAGTAGTAGCGTTTCAGGTATTTTCTTCTTCTTTCTTTTTCTTTTCTTTTTTAAATTTCTATGAATATTATTAGGGTAAACAATCATTGTGTCTCTCATTGTATCAAATTTGCAAATACATTTCTGTGTCACTTTTGTTTGTAATGCTATTGACTAAATTGACGAACAACACATTTGAGGACCAAAATGACTAACTTAAGAGATGCGTCTGCAATTTCGATACGTTCAGAGACTATAATGACTACACATTACACATTCAGATATCAAAATGTTTGTGTTGCATACTTGCATTAGCCTTAAAATCGCTATTCTGCCTTAAAATTGCCTTAAATGTTTGCGTTGCAGGTCTCTCTTAGTTTTATAAATTCGTGTTTGAGGCAAACTAGGGTTTACTTAAAAGGGGATTTTTAAGAGTTCAAATTCTAAGAATTGATTACTTTTGGGATATATTATAGGGTTAGGAAACAATCTGTGAGTGAAATCATTGAGTCTATTGATCACGGGAAGAGATTTGGAAAAAAGATAGAAATTAGGGTTTATTGTTTAAGGTTAATTTTTTGTAACCCTTGTATCTCTTAGTAATAAACTCATTGATATTGAATTATTGGAGAGACCTCTCTCCTTTATCCATTTTTATTTTATTGTCAGTGTTTGTTTGATCACTTTAGTTTGGTTGCTGCTAATTTTGCTTTATACATCAAAGTATTGGTGTGCGTTTTAATCGAATTCACAGCAGGTTGTTTACTTATATTATTATTGACAAGTTGACTTTATATTATTTTTTAAGGAAACATGAATGGGTCAACAATTCCAATAGTTGAAGGTGTAGAGAAATTGGTGAACAATATTGATGTGAATATTGTGCAAAATGGGGGAGAGAGTGCTGTCAATTATACACCACACTTGGAAATGGAGTTTGAGTCTGAGGCAGCGGCATATGAATTTTATAATAAGTATAGTAGGATAATTGGGTTTGGTATTCGTCGAGAATATGGAAATAAAAGCAAAAAAGATGGAATTCTGACTTCAAGAAGATTCACGTGCTTTAAAGAGGGTAAACGGGGTGTTGACAAACGAGACCATTTGACAAAAGAGGGGAGAGTGGAAACCAGAACGGGATGTGATGCACGTATGGTTATTTCACTTGATCGAAAGATTGGTAAGTACAAGGTTGTTGACTTTGTAGCTCAACATAATCATTTTCTTGAACCGCCAGTGTATTTTCATACTCCTCGCTCCCATCGACAAATATCTGAGTCACGAGCATCTCAAGTTGTTGCGGCTGACGAATCGAGATTAAAACGAAAAGATTTTCATGAATGTGGTTACAAGCAAGATGGTGGGATTGATGCTGTTGGTTATCTTCAAACTAGAAGGATGCGGTCACTAATGTATGGTGAAGTGGGTGTGTTGTTGATGCATTTCAAACGGCAAAGTGAAAATCCTTCATTCTATTATGACTTCCAAATGGATGTTGAAGAGCAAATAACAAATGTATTTTGGGCGGATGCACAAATGATAAACGATTATGAATACTTTGGTGATGTCGTCACTTTTGACACGACATACATGACAAATAAGGACTATCGCCCGTTGGGAGTATTTGTTGGACTAAATAATCACAAGCAGATGGTTGTTTTTGGTGCAACATTGCTATATGATGAAACAATCCCTTCTTTTCAATGGTTATTTGAGACTTTTCTCAAAGCAATGGGTGGAGAAAAGCCTAAAACCCTTCTAACTGATCAAGATGAAGCAATGGCTAAGGCTATTTCTATAGTTATGCCGGAAACATTTCATGGATTGTGCACTTGGCGTATAAGAGAAAATGCACAGATACATGTGAACCATCTATGTCAAGAGAGTTCGAAATTCTGCTCAGATTTTGAAGCATGCATTGATCTACATGAAGAGGAAGGTGTGTTTTTGAACGCATGGAATGTTTTACTTGTCGAACATAATATTTCCGAAGATGCATGGCTCCGTATGATTTTTCAATTGAAGGAAAAATGGGCATGGGCGTATGTTCGAAAACATTTCACTGCAGGTATGAGATCTACTCAATTAAGTGAGAGTTTTAATGCTGAGTTGAAAAATTATTTGAAGTCAGATTTAAATTTAGTTCAATTTTTCACTCACTTTGAAAGGGTTGTCCATGGAATACGGAACAATGAATCACAGGCCGATTATGAGTCAAGACACGAGTTGCCTAAATTGAAAATGAAAAGGGCCCCTATGCTTGTACAAGCCGGAAACATTTACAATCCAAAAACCTTTGAGGAATTTCAAGAAAAATATGAGGAATATCTAGGCACTTGCGTAAAGAATTTGAAAGAAGGGTTGTATGTTGTTACAAATTATGATAATAATAAGGAGCGGATGGTAATAGGGAATCTTATGGATCAAAAGGTTGCTTGTGATTGTCGTAAATTTGAGACACACGGCATCTTATGCAGTCATGCTTTGAAAGTATTAGATGTTATGAATATTAAGCTGATTCCTCAACACTATATACTGAAGCGATGGACAAGAGATGCAAGATTGGGAAGTAATCAAGATTTGAAAGGGCAACGTATTGAACTGGATATAAAAGCTTATTTCATGAAGCGATACAATGAGTTATGTCCTCAAATGGTTAAGTTGGCCAACAAAGCATCAAAATCTCATGAAACTTACACATTTTTGTCCAAAGTTTATGAAGAGTCTGATAAAATAATCGATGATATGTTGGCTAAAAAGTTTGTGGGTGTAGAATCAATTGAGATGTGTCATGTATCCATACCAATTGCCATGGAAAAAATTGACAACAATGTCCACACTCTGGATGTTGGTGGGGAGCAGGGTATAAAGAAAGTGAGATCGCTCAAATAATGCTAAAAAACCGGGTTGGACATAATCCAGTTGTCGCAGTGTCATTTACTCAGGTCACAACATCGAAAAGAGGTGAATAGCGGCAGCATAAAAAGACCATCACATCCTGAGTGGATGGTGATTGGACTTAATTCTATTTAAGAGTTCAAGTTTCTCTTAGATCCTACCCAAGAAATGTTCTCCCCACAACATTACAATCTCTCACCTTTCTTTCTTGTGAGAATCTAGAATTCTTACCTCATGAATCCTTGCCATATTGCGCTTCTTTTGAGAAATTGCAAATATTCAATATCTGTGATTCATTGACATCCTCTCAGCTAGTTCTCTCCCAGTCGTCAAAAGTCTTTTCATCTCAGGTTGTGAAAATCTAAAATCTTCTTCTTTTTCTTTTTCAGAAGAGGCGTCACATAGTCATCCCTTTCTTCAAAGTTTATCCATATATGCTTGTCCTAATCTTCAGTCATGTCCACTTCATAGACTGAATGCTCACCAATTCACAGTCTATCTAGCCTTTATCAATTGAGTGTGTATGGACGTCCAAAACTGCAGGCTTTGGCTCAAGAAAATTTACAGTGAATTTAAGGATACTTGAAGTGTCCTATTTTGAGAGTTTGTCTACTTCCGCTATCACTGAGTGATAATATGAATCTTCAGGTGAGTTGTCTAAAATGATGCTTCATGTTTTCTTTTTGCCATTACATTGGTGAGCATTGCAGCTTTATTTATTATATTGTACTTTATTCTATAGCCCTTGCTGAATACCATGTCATGCAATTATAGTTTTTTCAGAATTTCTACCACGTATAACTGGAAGAAGAAGAAAAAATTGATTTTGAGATCATTGAACTTAGATTTTGAACCAAGTGAACCAAACTTCAAATGAAAATTGAGCTTGTTAAATAAACTATATGAACTTTGGATATGTATAGTTTGACTATTTTGGTTCATAAACTAACTTGGGGTGTGTGTGTGATTAAATTCATATGATTAATTTTATACTTAAATTCATAGTAAATTTATTTTTATATGAAATAAAAATGTCTAGGATCGGATACCGAGTTTTCAAACAAAAAAAAAATGTCTAGGATCTATCATCACTCGATTTTGTTTGGGTTAAAAAAATACATGCATAAAAAAGGGCAAAAATTTGAGAAGATTAGGAAAAAATGAAGAAATCTTCAATCAACAAAATATTGATAAAAATTGACTTGAGTGATCATATGAGTATCCATGAGAGTTCTTGTTAGTTTTTGCGTTATCATCACATATTAACTTTCTAAAAATATTATCAATTTATTCTAAAAAAATTGTATTCATTTAAATTCTTAACAAATAGATGAAAGACTCATGTATGAACAATTGTGATAGTGAGAAGATAGAAGGCTAGCTGGGAAGAATGCATTTTTAGAAACAATGAAAACTGTGTTTCGGCTCACATCATTGAGGTAAAGATTGTTGTGGGTGAAAATAAATGAATCTATTGTATTGTAACAATACACTCGTGTATTGTTTATGTTTAGCTTCTTTAGTATGTTTGATTCATGTATATTTGAGAATAGAAATCTCTACAGTAACTAAGAATAAAATCCATTTCTCTTTCCAGGTTAGAGTGGAGTTTGCATCCAAGAAATGGTCCTCTGGAACATTTTTGTGCAGTCTGCTCTCACACACTTCAGCAATTCTGCCAGAAACTCTAGTGATGGCTGGTGATAGGAATGAGGGAGTTGGGCCTAATAAGCAAAGGGCCACACTTGAGGAGTTTGTGGACAGGCCCAAAAAAGGAGGAGTCTATGAAAGGAAGCATGTAAGAATCAAGTGTCTTGGCAAGAAGTTTCTAGAATGCTGAGCTGGCAGCAAGCTTTGGTTCAGAATTAGTTATACAAGGGAATTAAGTGGTGTAAGAGAATCATCTTGAAATTCTGTTGTGGAAGAGAGTATTCTCTTGGGAACCACTTGGCTAGGCTAGTAGTATCCCTCTACTAGATTTTGTTTTCTTTCTTTTCAGTTTTGATGTAACCTACCTCCACTATTATTCAATAAAATTCCATGTAGTCTTTCTCATTCTTCTTGATCTCATCAGCTGGTCATCCTGTGTCTTCTAAGAAGTTGTTGAGTTCAGATTCTGCTATTAATTTACAGAGGATTTTTAATTGACAGGATTGTTCTGATTTCTTTCTTTCGAAGCAACTCTTCAGAACATAAATGTGACTCTTTAGAACCTAAATGTAGAATCAAACTGACCACTTGGGTTCATGTATTTTTTTATATATATAAAATTGATAGCAGCTAACTAATCTCTTTGCTAAAGCAAAACATATGAACTAACTTATCAAGGTCAAAATGTAGAATTATACTGTCTTCACTTGTACAAATTTTCACGCAAAATATAGATCACAAATGTAACTTTTGAAAAAAATAGTTCTAAATTTTTTTTAAAAAATTATATGTATTAGATGAAACTGATTTCAGTACAAATGAAGTTCAAAGTAGATAACATAGTCACATCACAGGATTGTACATGTGCAACATAGTCGCATCATCTTCTCTTATCAATTCTCCAAATATCATTTTGATATATAGAATGATACAAATGAAGTTCCTCTTTTCTTGTTCAATCTTTTTGGTGTTCATTAGCTTGAGGAATAATATAAAAGAAAACATGTACTACTATCTGTAATATTAAATCATCCAAAGTTATCAACAGACTGAGTTGATTTTTCAGATCCTGCCCATTATGGCATGTTTTCATTGTTCTAGAAATTACACATCAACAATATTCCGAGTAAACCATCAAAAGTTAGTCTCTGTCTCTGTAAGCCACTCTCAAATTAGTCCCCAACTCTATTAACATGTTAAACTAGTCTTTGTCTTTGTTAAACGTTTCTCAGTTAGGTTCTTGTCTTTATGTTTTTGTCACATGACGAATACTAAGGGAGGGACCTAACTGAGAAACATTTGCAACGGCTATTTTGAAATATTAACAGAGTCAGGGACCTATTCGGCATTACTCACAATATTACAGTTCAAGAACTAGTAGTAATAAGTTACCACCTACAACTGGTAGTAAATGGAGAGATCCACAAATCACCTCTGAATGGTCAGAGGTTTCCCAGCACCTAAAGCAAACATGAATCATCACTTTGGGCCAATCACCTGAACATTCATATTATCACTTTGTTACCAATAATTATGCATGGAATATGTGCAATCTTAGGCCACTCTTTGCCTCCATTGCTCTGACAGCTTGCTTGTAGTAAAAGGCATTGCTTGATAGTCAGTACTAAAAGAGAGGAAGGCAGCCCCTCTTCCGGTAAGGATTCAAGCCGGCGACAATCTGAAATCTCAAGGCTTTCAAGAGTGGTGAGATGCTGAAGCCACTTCCCTTTTAAGCATTTTAGATAATAAAGATGAGAGATGTGTATTGATACGAGAGAATTCGGAAGTAATGACTCTTCCATTTTCATCAGGGAATTCACAAGACCATCACCTCGAATTCGCAACTCAGCAAGACAAGTAAGGGACTTCAAACCCCAATTAGTGATAGCTGAAGTAGACAAACTCCCACAATTTGACACTTCAAGTATCCTTAAATTGATTGGTAAACTCTCTTGTGCAAAAGTCTGCAGTTTTGGAAGTCCATACACAATCAATTGATAAAGGCTGGATAGACTGTGAATAGGTTCAGGTAGTGACTTAAGCTTAGGACAACTTGACACCATGAAATTATTGAGGTTAGGAGTAGTGAGTCCATGAAGTGGAAATGACTCAAGATTAGGACAGGCATATATGGATAAACTTTGAAGAAAGGAATGACTATGTGATGCATCATCTTCTGCAACAGAAATAGATTTTAGATTTTTACAGCCTAAGATGAAGAGACTTTTGAGGACAGGGAAACACCCTAGATGAAAGGATGTCATTGAATTACAGCTGTTGAATATTTGCAATTTCTCTAGTGAAGTGTTAATAGGTGAGGATTCGTGAGGTAAGAATTCTAGATTCTCACAAGAAAGGAAAGTGAGAGATTTTAATGTTCTAGGGAGAAGTTCTAATGGGAAGGAACTAAGAGAAACAATGCTTGAGATAGTCAACTGTTTGAGAGAATTGAGTTCAATCATCATCCACTCGGGATGTGATGGCCTTCTAATGCTGCTGCTGATGCTGCTATCAACCTCTTCTTGTGACCTGAGTAGAGGACATTTTGACAACTCGAGTTCAACTAAAGAAGGAAGGTTCTGTGGTATGTTTCCTTTGAGTTTCGGACAATCACACAGAAACAAACGCCTTAGACTAGGAAACTCAATAGTGGTACCTCCAATCGTGTTCCATTCCTCCCATTCTGGCATATCCTCGAAACACAAAATTTCCAAGGAGGGGAATGGTTGAAAGTAAAGAGAACTAATGCTTCCGTAAAACTCAGTACCAACCGTCTTCACTGATTTTAGTCCAGAAATGAAGAGTTCTTTGAGACTAAACAACTCTCCTAGGGGAGGAAGTGACCAACAATGATCACAGCCACTGATGCGCAAATACATCATGTTGCGAAATGAGGAATCGCCTAACCAATTCGGAAAGCTGGTTCCACCAAAGAATTGGATTGTGAGTTTCTTCAAATTTGTTGAGGGATGCAACTGTTCGAGTACAAGTCTTTCCATTTGCGAGTCTTCTGTTGTATCACGATCCCATTCTAATGTCAACTCATCAATTTCTTCTTTCTTCTCCAAGTTGGCATGAACGGCATCAGAGAGGTCAGTAACATTTTGTAACTTTGAGATTGACAATTTCCCTTGTAGATGTGGAAATTTTCTCAGCTCTCCAATCTTCAACCCTTCTGGTTGTTTGCTGACAACAAATGAAGACAATGTTTGAAGATTTTGTAGTTTGGCTATTTGTATAGGCATCTCCTTCAACTTAGTATCACTTAAATCAAGATGGCGTAGATTAACCAAATTTCCTATGTCCTCAGGCAGTTCAATCAGCGAGCAACATTTCGACAACAATAAGGTTTGTAGATTGTAGAGCTTGCATATTACATCTGGCAATCTTTCTATTTTAGTGTTGGAGAGATCTACATACCGCAGATGTATTAAATTTACGAGAGAGTTAGGCAACTCAGTGATATTGTTATAGTGTGACAAAGATAACACCCTCAACCGTTTCATTGCAGGTAACAAGTCAAATAGTAACTTGCTTGATAGATAATGGCTTCTCAGATTAGGATATTTCGATGACCACCAATGTCTTAACGGTAAGGCTAGTAAGGTTCGAAGACACTTCAATTCATGAAACATATTGAATTTATTGAAGCAGTCATAATTCCCTCGAATGTACGACAAATGACGAGCTCTTTCAAGACTTCCACATGGCTTTGGATCCTCAAGCCTGATACAAAATGCAGATGAAACAGTTGTTGCTAATTCATTGATAAGGTCATGCATCATGAAGCTTTCTTTCCCATTGACCATCTGTCTACGTATTAGCGACCGTGATACAAGTTCATCAAAGTATTCTTCACCTACCTCTTCAACAGTTTTTTCACGTTTGGACTGATGTACCAAGTCTTCTGCCATCCATAGCAGAACCACCATCTTCTTATCTAAACTGGAGTTCTTTGGAAATATTGAACAATAAGCAAAACATCGCTTCAAAGGAGCAGGAAGATAGTGATAGCTCAATAGCAGAGCCGGTAGCACCTTGATATTTGGCAAATCCCAGATGTTACTTTTTAATACCTTATTCCAGTTTTTTTCTGATAATTTGGTGCGGAGAAGACCCCCAACGGCTTCTGCAGCTAACGGTAAGCCACCACATCTTTTTGCAATTTCTTTGCCAATTTCTTCCAGTTTCAATTGTTCCCTGAAGTTATTCGGTCCAAATGCATGATGCGCAAGTAAAGACCAACAATCTTCATTATGAAGAGATCTCAAATAGTAGACAGGAAGATAAGTTTGCATAGCTAATGCAACACTTTCATCCCGTGTTGTGATGATTATCTTACTTCCCAAATCCCCGGCATTGAAAACACCCTTCAGTTTGTTCCATTCATCATAACTTCCATCCCAGACATCATCCAAAACAAGCAAATATCTTTTGTTTCTCAAGCTTTGTTGCAATTCCACTTGTAGAGTATTCAAGTTATCCGTGACAACCGATTTTGAACCGACACATTCAAGAAGAATTTTTGTCACTCTACAAACATCAAAATCCTTTGATATATATGCCCAAGCTTTTAGGTCAAAATTCTCTCCTACCTCAAGATCATTGTAAAGTAGTTTAGCTAGAGTTGTTTTTCCAATCCCTCCCATACCAACAATAGATATCACTCCTATGTTCCTTCCACCATCTTTTGATAGTAAAAACTCCTTGAGTTTCTTTCTATCATCATCTCTACCATAAATAGCAGATTCATCAACAACAGAACTAGTCGGTATCCCATGCCAAACTTTGCCACAAACACCTTGTTTCAATCCAAGGATATCTTTTTGCAATGAAAATTGTTCCAATCTTTGAAAAACATCTTGTATTTCAGAATTAACAACTCTAAAAAAGCTTTTAAAAGGAGAAGAAAGGAAATTCAAAACCTGATCACTAAAAGGTTGTTGAATTTGAGACTCAGCTTCCAATTGGCATCTCAAAGACTCAGTGTTGATTTCATCCAACAAATCATCAGCATCATAGAGAGCATCTCTGAGTTCATCCAACCATTGTTTAACAGCAGGGTTTGTGATTTGTTTCTCCTCAGCATCATTCATCACAGCTTGAAGACTCAACAGTGTTATTTTCAGCTTTTTGAGGAGTGATGTGTCAAGTTCTTTGTTCCTAGAAAAGTATTGGAACTCTTGAGATATGATTCTATCTAGCAAGACTTCCAAAGAAGCTGAGAGGAATGCTTCTCCAATAAATGCCATATCAATGAATATTCTGTTGCTTGGATACGATACTTGGATCCAATGATACACAATTTGACAATATATCATATAGTTTTAAGGAACCAGAAAAGAAAATATGTGGTGGAGGTGAAGAGTTTTTTGCTACAACTCTCAAGGTCAATGGTGGTGTGTAAGTAACCTCCAATTTATTGCAAAAATATTTAGAGGAGTAAAAGTTTATATTAAAAACAAAGTCACATTTGTTTTGAACATTTTTATTAAAAATTAAAAATACAGAAATAGTAAAAGTATGTCTCTCCAAATTATTTAGGTTATCTGTCTTTAGATGTAAACAAAATAAAAGACTTCATATATATTAAAAAAAATCATCTCATTTATTTATTTATTTCAAAAAAATGTGTTCTCTTTTTCCATATAAATAAAATTTAAGTTATTCTAACATGTGCCTAGAATTCCACAATAGCAAATATTTTTTTGAAAAATAAAATTAATTTTTAATATACCACCATGTATCTTAAGGATACATGTTGACATTTTCCACAAAATTTTAGTAACAAGTAGTAGTTGGATTAATTGGTAAATAAAGTTTAGTTAAAGTTGAATCGATTGAGATAAACCGATTATATCTTTAACTAAAATAATATTAATATTGACAAAAAAAAAATTATCTTTCTTAAATTAGTATGATCTTTTTCCCTTAGGAAAAGGATAAGATCAAAAAATATATGAAAAAAAGTTTAAGATGAAGGGAAGAGCCCTACTGCAAGGAAAATTGCACTTACAAAGAAAATTTTATTTATATAATTTAAAAAGGAAAAAAACCAAGTGGGTCTTGAATTCACAACATTGGTCTTTTTTTGGTTTGGTCAACCTATGTTCATCTGTAAATTTACTACTTTACTACCTATATGAAGGTCCAACCTAATACATTATTCAAGTAAACTATTAAAATAGTCATTGACCTTGTGAGACACAATTTTGGAGTCATGGATTAGAATTTTAAGAAATTTTAAAAGATCTTTTCTATTGATAAAACTAAAAGACTTTTATAATAAAAAAAAATGCCATATTCAATTAGGATAATGAAAAAATATATATTACTCAAGACTACAAAATACGGTCTTATTCAGTTGAAATTTCTCATAACTTATAATGGATTTTTATCACATATTTGAATATTTGAAAGTACTTTATAAATTTTAAAAAAAATTTTAAAATAATTTCTTCAAAATAATATTTTAAAATCTCAGTTCAATACACCCTTCCTTAGTCCTTGAAAATATAATTGTCAGAAATTAGTCCCAACTCTGTAAAATGTTTATCATATTCATCCTTCTATGAATGTCCATGACTAAACATTGTGTTGTTTGATAGTAGTGTGTTAAGTGTATTATAAGAATATCTTTCTCTTCAACCTCCCTTAGTGACTTCAGTGGTTGTCTCCTCCTTGTGGCATAAAGATGTTCTGTTGAAGGTTGTGCTCTTTGTGTTACGGTTGTTTCGAGACAGGCTGCCCACAAAAGATAATATGCTCCGTCGTGGTGTTATTGACCAAGCATCTAGGTTGTGCATGTCTGGTTGTGGCTCCTTGGAATCATCAAATCACTTATTTTTACATTGTAATTTTTTTGGATCCGTTTGGCACTTCATTCGTAGGTGGTTAAGCTTGTCAGTGGCTGCCCCATTTCAGGTGCCGGATCATTTTAATCAGTTTAATTTTAGTGGTGGTACCACAAAGGTGCACCGCTCTATTCTTCAGGTCATTTGGTTTGCTGCAATTTGGGAAATATGGAAGGAAAGAAACAATATGTTGTTTAATGTCAAAGAGTGCTCGGTTAATTAGGTGGTCGACAAGATTAAGTCGCTTGCTTATACGTGGTTGAAGGCGAAGTATGCTTCTCTTCCCCTCAACTACCATGGGTGGTGGCTTAGTCCGTTTACCATTTTGAGCATTGGCTAAGAGTTTCTTTTTTTTTTCTCGCTCTATATAGGTTACTATTGTAACTATTGTTTGACTTTGATGTCCTTTCCTTAGTACGTCTTGTGCTAAGAAGGACTCTTTTGAGGTGGTAATATAATTCATTTTAACTTCTTCAAAAAAAAGTGTGTTAAGTGTATTATTAGAATATATTTTTGAGGGGGATGTATTATTAGAAGTTATAACCATGAAGAATACAAAATGAAACTACCAAATTGGTCATCGACTCTGTAAAATGGTCTCAAATTAGTCATTAAGATTATGAAAATTCCAAAAAACTAAACTTCATTCATTTGTAAATGGCACTCAAGTTAGTCCTTATGTGAAGCTATGTGAGTTGACGTCATCTTAAATTACTTATATGGTCATTAAACGTGTAATTCGACTCTATTGCTGACATGTAATACACTTAATTTCATGATTAAAATGACTAGTTTTAAAATAACGGTTATGCTAACAAGTGTCTTTAAGGCACTAGTTAAGGATTCAAAAAAAAAAGAAATAATTGTGAAATTTTATGTAGAAAAAGTTGTTTTTTAATCTTTTAATAAGTTGAATGCGCAATTTTTAAGATAAAGTTGTTACTTTTAAACTTCTTATCAAACACCCTTGGAACATTTGTTAGCATTTTCTTTAAAATAATATAAAGATAAAAGGATTAATATTTCACATGTCATATTATAGCAAACAATATTTGAATTTTGATGCGAAAAATAGTTGTATTTAATAACTAATATACTTCAAATATAATTATTTACGAGAGAAAACTAAGAGAAACTAAATAAAAAAAAACAATTCCTTAAAAAAAACCAATTAAAAATACATATCCTCGAATGGCAAAAGGACTAAGTTAAAAATTTAGAAGGTAGAAAAAGAAGCAAAAGAAAAACACTTCTACATTTTGACTTTGTCACTCATGTGCAGTGCAACACATGATACAAACCTCGTATCATGTTGATGTCGGGTGGAATGATTGGAGGCACACATTGTACTTGCAAATTAAAGGACAACACTGCTAATGGCCGAACTTACACCTTGTTGTAGTGGCCAATTATGTTTTGAACGAGGATCATTTAAACCGTATTTTTCATCCGACAAGACAATAATATAATATTCGAATTAATAAAGTGGTATAAGTTCTTGTACCAAAAAAAATGTGGTATAAGTTCTATCGAATGAGTAATTTTAGGAGAAACTTAATTTAATTTCTTTGTGAAACAGTTAATTCTGATGTTATATTTACCATATTAAACATGGTGGATTCTAGGGTGAGGGTCCAATTAGGTCCCTCACCAGTGAACCACGAGAAAAACACCAATAGATTAAATAAGTGGTTCAGATTTATTTAAATTAAAAGAGAGAACATGTAGAACTGCTCACATTCAATCATATCCTGCAATGGTTTCACCCTATGTTACAATTCGTGTAGAAATTCTCCCTAAATCAGATAACTACTCTTCCCCTCAAACCATCAAATTTGTAAATCAAATTACATGAACCCTAAAATTAAAATAAAAAAAATTCTTCTTCTTCAAACACCAATTCCTCTGGAAGTTCTGTGCAGTACTAGACTAGTCCAATTTCTTCTCATACAAAATATATTTTAATATTACATCTTCTTCGTCGTCAGATTTCACTTCAAAAGAGATTACCTTTCTCTTTGGATCCTTTTCCATCACAGTCTATATTCTATGCAAATTAGAAACGTTTTAATAA